>Ga0207671_10000448_pt1 | contig 56985 bp, 60 predicted proteins | sample KBSC24metaG_FD_184352 | JGI IMG/M metagenome (GOLD analysis project Ga0207671, IMG submission 184352) | Corn rhizosphere microbial communities from Kellogg Biological Station, Michigan, USA - KBS C2-4 metaG (SPAdes) (version 2) | ecosystem: Host-associated > Plants > Roots > Rhizosphere > Soil... | reverse complement strand
TGACCTTGCCCCGTTGAACTAATCCATTTTTAAGTAAGCTCTGGCCCATTGAGAGGACCAGAGAATGAAGCGTAACCGTTTTACGGACGAACAGATTATTGGCATTCTGAAGGAGCACGAGGCTGGCACTCCGGTCTCGGAGCTTTGCCGCAAGCACGGCGTCAGCGATGCCAGCATCTATAAATGGAAGGCCAAGTTCGGCGGCATGGAGGTGTCGGAAGCCAAGCGGCTGAAGACGCTGGAAGACGAGAACACGAAGCTGAAGCGACTTCTGGCGGATGCTATGCTCGACAATGCGGCTTTGAAAGACCTTTTGGGAAAGAAGTGGTGACGCCCGCAGCAAGGCGGAAAGCTGTTGCGCATCTCATGGATCACCACGAGATGAGCGAACGGCGGGCGTGTAAAGCCATCGGCTATTGCCGGATGACGATCCGTTATGAAACCAGGCGCAGCGATGACCATGACCTTCGCGAGCGGATGAAGGCGCTGGCGCATGAACGCCGTCGCTTTGGATATCGACGCCTTCATGTACTGCTCAGGCGCGAGGGGCACCTTGTGAACCACAAGCGGCTCTTCCGGCTTTATCGGGAGGAGAAGCTGACCGTGCGCAAGCGCGGTGGCCGCAAGCGAGCGATCGGTACACGTGCACCGATGCTGATCCCGTTTGCCGCCAATGATCGCTGGTCGCTGGACTTCGTCTCGGATCAGTTCACCGATGGCCGCAGGTTCCGGGTTCTTACGGTCGTCGACGATTGTACCAGGGAGTGCCTGGCACTCGTCGCCGATACGTCTCTTTCCGGCCTGCGGGTTGCTCGCGAGCTGGAGCGGATCATCGAGGGACGAGGCAAGCCGAAGATGATTGTCAGCGACAATGGCAGCGAGTTCATCAGCAATGCGATCCTGCAATGGACTGATCGGGCCAAGGTGGACTGGCACTATATCGCGCCGGGCAAGCCGATCCAGAATGCCTTCATCGAGAGCTTCAATGGGCGGCTGCGAGACGAGTTCCTGAATGAAACGCTCTTCTCGTCGCTGCCCCATGCCCGATCAGCGCTTTCAAACTGGCGCAGCGATTACAACGATCATCGACCACACTCTGGACTCGGCTGGCTGACACCTGCCGAGTTCGCTCAGACAATCAACCCGCGACGTGATGCGGTGCTGCGCAGCCGGAATGGCTCCGCACCGCAACCCGCCGCTACCGCCCCGAATACAGCAACACAAAACCGCTGGAGCGAACTCAAAACTGGATAAAACTTGGGGGCAAGGTCACTCCCGGCAAGTATTATCAACAAGGGCGCCAATCTGAGTTGTCTCGACAAATATGGTAATGACGGATTGTGGACAGCAGTGCTCTACCCAGGCCCCCGTTTGCCGCTGATTGAACTGCTTATAAAAAAAGGTGAAAATCCCCACCGCAAGAATGCCGCCGGGCGGTCTTCTGCTGACGTGGCGTTAACGAAGAAAAAACAGGCAATGATGATCCTTCTCGAACTTCGGCAGTAAACTCGGAATATGACGACAACATAGCACTATTCGGCGTATGAGAGTTTGAGATGTTATCTGGAGAACCACGTAATTTCCATGAAAGCACTACTGGCCTTTGAGCAGGCGCTTGCAATTGTGCGAGCTAAACCAGCCGCCTCAGATTTCTTCGGCCCGGCACCGGACGACAATGTCGACGCTGCAGAGCAGATGTTGGGTATTCGAATGCCACCCAGCTATTGCATGTTCCTGACGACTTTGGGGGTAGGCTCATTTGATGATGCCGAATTCTACGGAATCATCGCCAACAAGATACCCGGCAGTTCTGTGCCCAGCATGGTTTGGCAGACTTTGGAGAATCGCAAACTTGCCGGCTTTCCGGGGACCCATATCACCATTATGAGCAGCGGTTATGGTCCCATTTTCTGCCTTGATAGTTCCGTCGTGAACTCAGAAGACGAGTATCCCGTCGTAGAATGGACGCCGGCTGCCTCTGTGACGAATCCGGGTGAACGTTTGGCGGAAAGTTTTGGCACCTTCTTCCTGGATGAGATCAGCAAGCGAGCTTAGCGGTGAGGAAAAGTAACCCTTCGGTGAAGACTGCCTTGTCGTTACAATTGCGAAATGCCGTTCGGCTTTTATCTTTGACCGAGACCGTTCTGCGGTCGGCGTAGGATGTAGACCAACGTTAAGGCCACGAGGGTTCCAAATCCAACGAGAGGCCAGAGAACAGCAAATGCGATCTCCGCTCCGCTATTCGGATAAGGCATGCCCTCGAGAACTTCGCAAGCACTGGCATCGTAAACGAGAATGTCGAATAAGAGCCTGACGGCGAAGGCAGCTTGCCAGAGTGTGAAGAGGAAAACGGGGCTGCAAGCAATCGTCGCCGCTCTGAGGTATTTTGTCTGAAACAGACCAAGCACTGCGACGAGATAGAAAGGAATAGATATCACCACGCCCCAAAGGCGGTCCGCTTCTCCTTGGGTGCATGTCCCCGCCACACGGGCAAGCAAAGTGTTTAGTGCTCCGAGATAAAATGCCAGAACTGAAGTGATAGCCCAAATCATATGTTGCGCTCTTTGGAGTTGGAGGGGCTATTCCAAAGCAATCCACCGCTGAAGGTTGCCGGTTCGACAGTCTGCTCTTGCCTTGGGAACGAGGGCTGCTAGCTCCACGGAAGCAGTTGCTCTAGTTTGGTGTCAGTACCGGAGCATGTATGGATGCCCCCGTTCATGCAAGGCTTTTATCGAGCGATTTGGTCGTGTGATCGGGTGCGGTCATGTATCAGGCCTTTCGTCGCGACCTGATCTTGGCCGCTGGCCGGTATGGATTTACGCGAACCTGGTGCAAATCAATACTGCGAGCTCTTAGCTCATTGCTCCGGATGCATTTCCAGGCTCACTCTCACCGATCTTTGTCCTTACCGTTCGTTGACCTCCTCACACGCCGACGATTCCACCTGGCAACAGCGCAGCGTTTTGCTAGGCCGCGGCCGGGCTGGAATTCCTGTAAATTTCGTTCTTCGTCATCATGGCCCAGATCGTTCGCGCCATTTTGTTCGCAAGAGCAATTGCAACGAGCATGCGGGGCTTACGCGCCAACATCCGTGCAAGCCATGAGTTCTCCGGAGGAGCCTTCCGGCATGCCCATCGGATCACGGTCATTGCGCCGATGATCAAAAGCCGTCGGATGTCGCGCTGACCCATCTTCGATGTTCGTCCAAGTACCTGCTTTCCTCCGCTCGAATGCTGTCTTGGTACCAGACCTAGCCAGGCCGCGAAGTCTCGGCTCTTGCGGAATGTCGTCATGGTTGGGGCGAAAGCCTCAATCGCCATGGCGGTGATTGGTCCCATTCCTGGCATGGACATCAATCGAGCCGTGTTCTCAGAGCGTTTTGCCTCCGACTTGAGCGCCTTTTCCAAGCCAATGATTCGAGAAGAGAGCGCCTCAATCTGCTCAAGATAAAGCCGAGCGGTTTCCACGACAATAAGTTCGAGGCCGGAGCGGTCTTCCTCGATGATCTGCGTGAGCAAAGGCAAGTTAGCAGTTCCCTGTGGCGCGATAACCCCATGCTCGGCAAGATGGGCACGCAAAGCGTTGATAAGCTGCGTTCGCTGACGAACGAACAGATCCCGCGTCCGGAAGATCATCGAACAGGCCTGCTGGCTTTCTGTCTTGGATGCTACGAACCGCATGGACGGGCGAGTAGCGGCTTCAACGATAGCTTCGGCGTCGGCAGCATCATTCTTTTGCCGCTTGACGAAGGGCTTCACGTAAGCCGGCGGGATCAAGCGCACGTCATGACCAAGCTTGCCAATCTCTCGTGCCCAATAGTGGGCGGTGGCGCACGCCTCCATCGCAACGATGCATCTCGGCAATTCTGTAAAGAACGCAAGGACATGACTGCGTGACAGTTTTCTGCGCAGGACAACGCTACCATCGCTTCCTGCGGCATGAACTTGAAACACCCGCTTTGCAAGGTCCAAGCCGACAATGCTAACTTCCTTCATGGATGCTCTCCTCTACGTGACGTTTTGGCGAACGTCACTTTGACACATCGCGATGCCGTCGGTAGGGGGCATCCATTCCATCAATACTCCTCAATAGGAGCCGGCATTTTTTCCTCTCTTTCGTTATATTATTTCCGTGGGCACTTTCCGTGCGGATTTTCTGGTGTTTTTCCGCAGGGCCAGTTCATTGTATACCAAGAAAACATTAGCTGTTGTTCAGTCGCGCTTCCACAAACGCATCCCGCATTGCCCGCAAGATGATCACGGCCGAAGCCGCACCTGGATCGATATGTCCCAAAGATCGCTCGCCTAGCCGCGCCGCCCGCCCGCGGGCGGCGACCATAGAGCTTGTCGAGTTCGCGCCGGCTTCGGCGGCTTCCAGGATGGCGTTCCACATGCCGGCAACGGCGAGTTCGCGCGCCCTCGCGTTGATGGCGGCTTCGGCGGCGGGGATCCAGGCGTCGAGCATCGTCTTATCGCCACGTTGTCCCTTGCCGCGCTGCTGAATGCCGGCCCTCATTTCGTCGACGATCATCGCTTGGCAGGCCGGCGAGAGCGATTCATCTGATTTCAGCGCTTGCGAAGCCCTGCGGAAACCTGTCGCGTAAAGCGGCCCGGTCGAAGCGCCGACGGCATCCAGAAAGGCCGAGGCGGCGACGGCGAAGATCTGGGAGGGTAACGCCTGCGCGAGGTCGAGCTTCGTCAGTTCGGCGTTCACGGCCATAAAGCCGAGGGACATGGTGATTCCGTGGTCGGCGTCTCCTATCGCTCCGTCCAATTCCGAGAGGTGATCCTTCCCGGCATTGATCGCGATGGATATGCGCTGAAACATGCCGCTCAGGCATCGCGCGGCTTTTTCTGACATCGTTTTCCTCCCGATCCCAGCAGTCCCTAGGGCTTGCTGGGCAACATTCTTATACGATCATCCGACCCTCAGAGCGAAGGTATCGCATGGGTGGTACAGCAATTCCGTCAGCTCCTGATCGAGATGCAAAATGGATATGGATGCGCCGACCATATCGAGCGACGTGCAGTAGTGTCCCACCCAGTTCGCCTCGATCTTGATGTCCTTGGCGCTCAGCCGCTGCGCGACGCGCCGGAACAGGATGTACAGCTCCATCAGCGGCGTCGCGCCGAAGGAGTTAATCAGCACAGCGACCCGGTCGCCGGCGGCAGGCTTCATCTCGGAGAAAATACGGTCCATGACCCGGTCCGTGATCTCGTCCGCACTCATCATCCTTTCGCGGGTGACGCCGCGCTCTCCATGAATGCCCATGCCGAACTCGATATCGTCTGGCCCAATCTCGAAATTGTGGCGTCGCGTCTGCGGCAGCGAGCAGGGCTCCAGCGCAACACCCATGGTGAAGGTCCGGTCATTGGCCTTGCGCGTTATGGCCTCGCAGGTGTCGAGCGAGAGGCCCCTGTCGCAGGCCGCACCTGCGATTTTGAAGATGAAGAAATTGCCCGCAACGCCGCGGCGACCCTCCCTGTCTTCGATAGGGGACGACGCGATGTCGTCCGTCGTCAATACGGTCCGAACGTCGATCTGCTGTTCCTGCGCCATTTCCGCAGCCATCTCGAAGTTCATGACGTCGCCGGCATAATTGCCGTAGACGAAGAGCACGCCTTTTCCGCCGGAAGCAGCCTTGGCGCATTCGAGGATAGGCGTCGGCGGGGGCGACGAGAAGATATTGCCGATGGCGACGGCGTCGGCGAGACCCTTGCCGACATAGCCGAGAAAGCCAGGTTCATGGCCCGTGCCGCCGCCGATGACCAGGCCGACCTTTTGCGGCCGAGGGCCGTTGCGCGCGACCAGTGCCCGGTTCGATCCCTTGATCGGCGCGAGATAGGACGCATGCGCCTTGACGACACCATCCAGCATCTCGTCGACGACATCATCGGGATTGTTCAGGAACTTCTTGATATGCGTGCGATAGCTGCTGGGCAGCGCAACGCTGTTATCCGCTTTCGGGCGCTGGGTTGCCTTCGGGTCGAACTCCGTCACCCCATCCGCATTCAGAATGCCGCGACCGGTGGCCGCATCGGTGATGAGCACATTGATATAGCCGCCGCGCAATGCGGCAAGAATGGCTGGCACCTTATCGAAGCCGCCAGCGACCGCGATGCGCAGCCCGATCGATTTGAGCATGTCGAGGGATATGCCGATGGTTCTGTCATCGAGCGGACCAGCGACCGGTTGGCCTTTCGGATCGATGAAGCGGCCAGCGACGACGCCGACGGCATTCTTGGCCAGATAATCCTGAAGCGAGACGGATTCGAAGAAGCCGCTCGTGTGGATCGTCGAATTCGGCCGCAACGACGATATGCCGAAGAGGGCCTTGTTGGCTTTGGAAAGGATCGAAAACTGATCTTCGATCAACGGCTCGCGCAGCAGGATATCGCGGACCTCCGTCGTCGAGACAATCGCCGGAGCCGTAATATTGATCAGCTTGCCGCCAACGGCATTCGCGAAGGCCGCGGCACAGAGCTCCGGCGTATAGGCGAAACGCGCCCGCGTGCCGCCGGTCGCCTGAACGATCGTGACATCCTGCAGGTTTGGAACATTGGACTGTTCGGCGATTGCCAGAACCGTGCGGCCCCAGGCAAGGGCGAGCGTGTCGCCGGATTTCAGCAGTCTGGCGATGGCCTGCGCGCCTGCTGTCCCGAGGCGATCGATCAACGGGCGTGTTCCATCGTCGCTCGGCACCACGAGACAGTCATGCAGCCCGAAATGGCGTTTGAGCTCCTGTGCGATGGAGAGCGAACTCAGGCGCGAGGGTTCGAGCGAGATATTGACGATGCCGCGGCTGCGTGCGTCGGCCAGGTAGCTGTTCACGGTTGCCCGTGAAATGCCCATGATCTCGGCGATATCGCCCTGGGTCTTGCCGTCTTCATAATAGAGCCAGCAGGCCCATACATAAGGATCATCGCCATAGCGAAGTGGCATAGCGTCGAGCGCGTCCGGCACGCCCGCTTTGCTTCCACCCGTTTTGCTGACCGAAGATGCCTTGCCTGTCATGATGATTCACAATTCCCTTTTTCCGCTCGAACATGAAAGCAATGGCGTATGTTTGCAAATGCTTCTTCGGACGGGGGCGGCGCGCGGCCCCATGCAGGGTCATGGGATCGCGCAGCCTTGGGAGATCAAATGTCCCTATCTATTGCAGCCTCGAAAGAGCGCCCAAGGAAAGCTCCTTCAGGATGATGGCGCAGGATGTTGCACCGGCATCAAGCACGCCGAGCGAGCGCTCGCCCAACCGGCTGGCCCGGCCGATCTTGGCGACCAAGTTGAGCGTGGAGTCGCGCCCGGCCTCGGCCGCCGCTACCAAAGCATCGAGCGCTTCAGCAAAGGATTTGCCGGCGGCATCCGCAGCGTCAAAGGCTTCGATTGCCGGAATTAGCGTATCCAGCAGCGTTTTGTCGCCAAGCTTTGCCGAGCCGATCGCCTGGATGCCTTCCAGGCCGGCATGCAGCATCCGGCTATAGGTGGCGCTGTCGATCGCTTCGACACCTTCCAGTTTCTCGGCGAACTCGGTGAACATGACGCCATAGAGCGGACCCATCGATCCGCCGATCTCCGTCATTAGGATCGTGCCCAGCGTGTCGAGCGAAGCGGCAAGCGAGAGGTTTTTGCCTTTCAGGCGCTCCGACGCCATGCCGAAACCCTTGGCCATGTTCACGCCGTGATCGCCATCGCCGATCTTGCCGTCGATCTCGCTCAGATAGGCGCGGTTTTTGACGATGCGGTCAGCCATCGCGAGCACGATGTCGCCCGCCGTTGCATTGTTGAATGTCTGCATGATTGCGTTCCCCTCAGAGCAGCGTCGTGCATTGAATTTCGACATCCAGAAGCTTTTTCAGCTCCGGGTCGAGCGCCATGACGGTCAGTGTCGCGCCGACCATTTCAAGCGAGGTGAAATAGTTGCCGACATAAGTCTTGTAGATCTTCAGACCGCGCTCGGAGATCTTCGCCTCGATCGTGTCGTTCAGGATGTAGAGCTCGTTGACCGGTGTAGCCCCGAGGCCGGATACGAGGACAGCGACTTCCGTGCCGGCGGCCAGGTCGTGATCGTCGAGAACGATCTGGCACATCGTCTCGGCAATTTCAGCGGCGGTCTTCAGGGGCTCAACGCGAACGCCGGGCTCGCCATGATGGCCGATGCCCACTTCCATCGTGCCAGGCTCGATCTGGAAATTCGGATGACCAACAGCGGGCAGGGTGCAGGGACCAAGTCCGATGCCGACGGAGCGGCAACTGTCGATCGCCTTCTGAGCGGCGACGCGTACCTCTTCGAGGCTTGCGCCAGTCGCCGCCTTGGCGCCGCCGATCTTCCACATGAAGATCTCGCCGGCCACACCGCGGCGCTTCTCGCGTTCCTCCGGCGGAGCGGAGCAGACGTCATCATTTGCGACCACCGTTGCGACCTCGATACCGCCCTTGGCGGCGAGCTTGATTGCCATCTTGACGTTCATGTTGTCGCCCGCGTAGTTGCCGTAGAGGCAGATCACGCCGCGGCCCCCATTGGCTTCGCGAATGGCATCATGGAAGCTCTTGGCCGTCGGCGAAGAGAAGAGTTCGCCGACCGCGACCGCATCCAGCATGTTCTTGCCCGTGTAGCCGATAAAGGCCGGTTCATGCCCCGAGCCGCCGCCGGTGATCACCCCGACTTTTCCGGCGTGGGGAGCATTCTTGGCGATGACGACGCGTGGGTTTTCGGCCAGACGAACGATATCCGAATGCGCCTTGATGAAGCCTTTTACAGTGTCTTCAACGACTTCATCGGGGTTGTTGATGAACCGCTGCATGGTCTCTCCTGTCGAATTGTCGAGCGCTTGCGCTCAAAGAATTGTGTAGCCGCCATCGATCAGAAGATCGGCGCCGTTGATCATGTCCGCACCGGCCGAGGAGAGGAAAACAGCCGCGGCTGCAATCTCCTGCGGATATGCGAAGCGACCGGTGGGGATGCGTTTCTTCGCAGCCTCGCCCTTTTCGCCGGCCCAGGCCTTCTTGCCGAGCTCGGTCAGAACGATGGTCGGGGAAATGGTGTTGACGCAGATGCCGTGCTTGCCCCATTCGGCTGCAAAGGTCTTGGACATGCCGATGACGCCGAACTTGGAGGCGCAGTAAGCGACGTGTTCCTCGATGGCGACCGTGCCCGCCTGCGAAGCGAGGTTGACGATCTTGCCGCCCTTACCGGCGGAAATCATGGCGCGGCCGACGGCCTGCGTTACGAGGAAGGTTCCTTTGAGATTGATGTTTATCGTTTTATCCCAATAGTCTAGCGGCAGATCCTCAGCTGGTGCGAGAAAAACGACGCCAGCGCTGTTGACAGCAATATCGATGCCGCCGAAATGCGAAATCACATCGCTTACGGCCTTGTTGACCGAAACAGGATCGGCGACATCGCAGGCAAATGGTGCAGCACCGCCACCGATTTCGGCAGCCCTTGCCTTCGCTATGTCGACATTGATATCGAGAACGGCGACCTTTGCGCCCTTGGATACAAACGCTGCCGCGACTGCGGCGCCGATGCCGGATCCGCCGCCCGTGACAAGGGCAATTTTGCCTGACAATGGGAAGTTCAAATCAATGTCGGGAGGTGTCTCGGTCATCTTGTTCAAGCCTCTAGCTGGGGATTGGGTGGGGCGAAATCTTCGCCCCACCTGCATTGATCTTACTTGCGGGTTTCAAGCAGCTTGTCGACGTTGTCAGCCGTCACCGGGGTCCAGGGGACATTGTAGTTCTTGTCCTTGCCATCGTTGAACGGCATGGCGGGATACTGCGACCAGATCTTCGATTCCGGCTTATAGTTGCCCTTCTTGGCGGCGAAGATCGCGAGATCGAGCGCGCCCTGTGCCTGTGCACTGGCATCCTGCAGGATGGAGGTCATCGTACCCTGCTTGACGGCATGGAGTGCATCGGTGATGCCGTCGATACCGGCAATGGCGAAGTCCTTGACGTTGAGCTTCGCAGCCTTGATCGCCTCGATCGCGCCGAGCGCCATCTCATCGTTCTGGCCGATGACGCCGTTGATCTGGCCTGGATGTGATGTCAGCCAGTTTTCCATCAGCGTCTGGGCTTCGGCACGCGACCAGTTGGCGGTCTGGTCTTCCAGAACCTTCACATTCGGGCACTCGGCAAGAGCTTTCTTGTTGCCCTGGAGGCGTGAGATCTGCGCGGACTGGCCGACCGGTCCTTCAAGAATGACAACATTGCCCTTGCAGCCGATCTTGTCGAGCACTGTTTTCGCTTCCATGTAGCCGGAAACGGTGTCGTCAGAGCCGACATAGGCGGTCAGCAGATCGGAGTCCACGCGGGTGTTGGAGCCAACGACCGGAATTCCGGCGTCGTGTGCGGCCTGAACGGCGGTTGCGGCGGCTTCGATATCGATCGGCGCGAAGATGATCGCGTCAAACTTCTGCGTGATCATCGTGTTCACCTGCTCCTGCTGGACGAGAGCATCATAGCGGCCATCGAAGATAGTAAGATCAACATCGCCGTTCTTGACCGCGGGATGTTCCTTGAGTGCTGCCGACCAGATCTGCATGAATTCCGCATTCAGGCCGTAGGGCGCCGCGCCGATCTTCAGCTTCTTGTCCTGGGCGAGGGCCGGCGCGGCCAGAAGTGCAGTGGCCGCTGCAAGAGCAATCAGTAATTTCTTCATTAAAATTCTCCTCCGTTGAAAGTCCGGCGGCCGTCGTGGCGCGCCGTTTGGTTTCCGAGTGCGCAGCACCTGGATGTCTTGGGGCTCAGCCGCCCAGATTTCGCTTTTGGTCGAGCATCACGGCGCCGACGATGAGGGCGCCCTTGAGGACCTGCTGGTAGTAGGATTGGATCCCCATCAGATCGAGGCCGTTGTTCATCACACCGATGATCAACGCGCCGATCAGAGTGCCGGTGATGCGCCCGACGCCGCCGGAAAGGCTGGTTCCGCCGATGACGACGGCGGCGATCGCATCGAGTTCGTAAGCGATACCGGCCTGGGGCAAAGCCGAGCCGGTACGTGCGGCAAGCAGCATGCCCGCCAGTCCGGAAAGGCCGCCGGAAATGACGTAGACGAGGAAGCGCAGCTTGCTGACATTGATGCCTGACGTGGTGGCGGCGTGCGGATTGCCGCCAACGGCATAGATATAGCGGCCAAAGCGCGTGCGATTGAGAACCCACCATGCGACGGCAAAGACGATGGCAAGCAGAATGACGGGCATCGGAACGGACAAGACGCTGCCGGTGCCGATCCAGCGGAAATCAGGCGTTAGCGCCGGAACCGGTTTGCCGCCGCCATAGATCAGCGTCAGACCACGTGCTGCCGAGAGCATACCGAGCGTTGCGACGAAGGCGGGAACGGCGAAGCGCGAAACGATGACCCCGACCAAGGCGCCGCACGCCAGGCCGACCAGCACTCCGACGGTAAGCGCCACATAAGGCGGATAGGGCGCACCGAGAATGCCGGCGGTTGCCGAGGTCGTTGCGAAGCTCGCGCTAACGATGCCGGTAAGCGCAACGACGGAGCCAACGGAAAGGTCGATACCGCGTGTGAGGATAACGAATGTCATGCCGATTGCCAGCACGCCGTTTATCGACGTCTGCAGCAGCACATTCGAAATGTTGCCAGGCGTCAGGAAATATTCGTTCGAGACCGAGAGAATGGCGGCGAGCAGCAGGAAGGCGAGGAAAATCCCATATTCCTGGATGATCAATCGGCGCCGGTCGGAGCCGAACCAGGAATTGGGCTGATTGTCTTCAGTGGCGGACATTGCAAATACCTCTTGTTGCCGGGCGCTGTTTTTGGGCTTCGTCGTCTGTCGCCTTCACGTCGACAGGTGTACGAGCGTTTGCGCGTCGGCCTCCTCCCTTTTGAGAATTCCGGCACAGCGTCCCTGGCGCATCACCAGGATGCGATCGGACATGCCGAGAACCTCGTCTATTTCGGATGAAATCATGATGACCGTGCCGCCTTCGGCGGCGAAGTCGCAGATGATGCGATAGATTTCGCGCTTGGCGCCGACATCAACGCCGCGCGTCGGCTCGTCCAGAAGCAGCACCTTCGGCTTGCGCAGGAACCACTTGCCAAGCACGACCTTCTGCTGGTTGCCGCCCGAAAGGCCGGAGACAGACATACTATCGTGGGCGGCCTTGATGCCGAAACGCTTGATCATATCGAGGCTGGCGGCCGCTTCGGCTTGGCGATCCATCGAGAAATGCGGGCTCATTTCCGGCAGGCTCGCCAAGCAGATGTTGTTGCGCACGCTATCGGTGAGATTGAGCCCCGTCAGCTTGCGGTCTTCGGTCACGAAGGCGATGCCGTGTCGCATGGCCTCCGCTGGCTTGCGCACGGTGATCGGTTGTCCGCCGAGCTTGAGCTCGCCGCCGCTTGCCGTATCGAGGCCGAAGATGCAGTTGAAGATCTCGGTACGGCCCGACCCCATCAGGCCGTAGATGCCAAAGATCTCGCCCTTATGTGCAACAAAGGAAATGTTATCGATCTTGCCGTCGGCCCTAAGTCCCGAGACGTCCAGTCCGGGCACATCCGTCGGCACATTGGTCTTGATGTATTCTTCGCCGAGTTCGCGGCCGACGATCATGCGGATGAGGCCGGGTCTGTCGATATCGGCGAGCGCACCGCTGCCGACATAGGAGCCATCGCGGAAGGCCGTGTAGGAATCGGCGATCTGGAAGATTTCCGATAGCCGGTGCGAGACATAGACGATGCCTTTGCCCTCGGCCTTCAGTCGCTCGATGGTCGAGAACAGCTGCTGCGCTTCCTTCTCGCCGATGGCCGAGGTGGGCTCGTCCATGAAGATGACTTCGGCATCGTGGCTGAGCGCCTTGGCAATCTCGACCAATTGAACCTGGGCGACCGAGAGGTTCATCATGAATTGCGTGGCGCGGATATTGAACTGCAGGCGTTCGAGCAGCGCCTGTGCATTGCGGTTCATCGATTTGAAATCGATGCTGCCGAAACGGGCAGACGGCTCGCGGCCGAGATAGATGTTCTCCGCAACCGTCATGTGCGGGATCGGACTGAGCTCCTGCTCGATGATGGCGATCCCGGCGGAAAGGGCTTCCGCTGGACTGGCGTAATCAACCTCTTTGCCGCGGCGGCGGATGGAGCCGGCGTCACGCTTGTGAATGCCCATCAGGATCTTAAGAAAGGTCGATTTGCCAGCGCCGTTACCGCCGCACAATGCGTGGACAGACCCCGGTCGCAACTGAAAGCGCCCGTCGCGCAGCGCAGCAACGCCGCCAAAGGACTTCTTCAGTCCTTCCACTTCAAGCAGGAAATCCACTTTCTCCTCCGCACTCCCGATGCCGGATCAAGGTCGGCTAACACCGATTGCCACCGTCAAGCACCAATATTGACAATATTCGATAGGCTATCGACAAATGTCAATATGCTGATTTTGTTTTCGGGATAACGCGCTCTCCGATACCTGCTTCCCTATGGTATCCACATGTCATAATATGAATTTCTGGATTGACCCGGCCTATGGACGAAACAGATCGATTTGCCATGACAGATTTGGGGACCAAGGAATGACGATAATCGGCCGAGGCCGGCAAAGACTGGCGCAACGGGTCATCGACCAGCTGCGCGTCCAGATCGAGACGGGCACGCTTCAGGCGGGCGATAAGCTTCCGACGGAGCCGCAGCTGGAGGCAACATATGGCGTCAGCCGGACCGTCGTGCGCGAGGCGATTGCCGATCTGCGCTCTGCCGGGCTCGTCAGGCCTGTTCAGGGCAAGGGCGTGTTTGTTACCGAAATGATGATACCCTCAGGATCAATGCTGACGCCTGTGGAGATCAGAAGCATCCCGGAAACGCTGGAATTGCTGGAGTTTCGCATGGCCACGGAGGGTGAGGCGGCCGCCATTGCGGCCTATCGCAGGACCGCCGAACAGGAGGCGGCAATCGCTGCGGCCAATCGGAAAATGGCTGCCCTGATAGAGCAGGGGCTCCCGACCGTCGAAGCGGATTACGAATTCCACATGGCCGTCGCCATCGCCACCAACAACCGATTCTACGTGGATGTGCTCAGGCATTTCGGTACTCGCACCATCCCGCGCGGGCAGTTTCCGACATTGCCGGAGGCGAATGATCGCGCCTATCTGGAAAAGGTTCATGCGGAGCATGTCGAGATTTTGGCGGCGATCGCAGATCAGGATCCGGAGCGTGCGCGGCAAGCGATGCGTGCTCACATGATGGCGAGCCAGCGACGGTATCGCTTCCTTGCAGAACAGCAACCGCAATAGGGCTCGACTCCCGACAAAAGTCATATTATGTCATATGATATGAATCTCATGGGAGATACACCAGGTGTATGCAGGGACGCAGGTCGAGGCACGGGACGATGATGACTACCGGGTTTTCAGGCAACTAGGGCTGAAGCATATCTGCGCGGATCCGCCGGGAAGACCTGACAGTTGGACGCTGCCCGATCTCGAACGTCACCGCGACAAGATCGAAAGCTTCGGGCTGATCCTGGACATGATCCAGCTGCCTCTGCCGTCCCAGCCGATCGAGAAGGCTTCTTATCCCGATATCCTACTTGCCGGACCCGATCGCGACCGGCAGATCGACGCGGTCTGCAAGCTGATCGAAGATATTGCGGCCGCCGGCATCCCATCGGCGAAATACAATCTCAATCTCATCGGCATCCCGCGCACGCCCGAGGAGGCGGGGCGAGGCGGCTCGATGAATGCGAGCTTTCGCTGGGACAAGGCTGACCACCAGGCAACCCCCGGCCTGGCCGGCGTGCTGTCGGAAGACGAGAACTGGGAGCGGATCGACTATTTCCTGGAGCGCGTCGTTCCTGTGGCGGAAAGCAATCGCGTCCGTCTCGCCTGCCATCCGCATGATCCCTATACGCCGCCAGGTTATCGCGGCGTCACGCGCGTCCTCGGCACGGTGGAGGGCCTGAAGAAATTCGTGCTTATGCGCGAAAGCCCTTATCACGGGCTGAACTTCTGCCAGGGCTCGATCGGCGAAATGCTCGACAATCCGCGCGAGGAGATCGACGACATCATCCGTTGGTTCGGCACGCGCGGCAAAATCTTCAACGTCCACTTCCGCAACATTAGGGGCGGCAAGCTGTCCTTCATGGAAACCTTCCCGGACGAGGGTGATATGGACATGATTCGCTCGGCCCGGATCTATAAGGAGGTCGGCTATCAATACATGCTGATGCCGGACCATGTGCCGACGATCAGCGGCCGCGATCCCACAGGCGTCGCCTTCGCCTTCTGCTACGGGTACATCGCCGCTCTCGTCCAGACGCTCGAACACGCCTGAAGCATCGTCGCTCCATCGATCGACAAAAGGATTTCACGATGAACCCGAATGGATTGAAAAAGGCAGTTGGCAGCGGTCTTCTGTCGTTCCCCGTCACGCATTTTAATCAGGATCTGACATTCGACGAAGCCAAATATCGCAGTCACGTCGAGTGGCTGGCAGGCTACGATGCAGCGGCACTTTTTGCAGCCGGTGGCACCGGCGAGTTCTTCTCCCTCAACCCTGCCGAAATCCCTCAGGTCGTTCGTGCCGCCAAGGCCGCGGCAGGCAATACGCCGATCATTTCGGGAACCGGCTACGGAACGTCGCTTGCCGTCGAAATCGCCAGGGCCGCGGAAAAAGCCGGCGCGGACGGTCTGCTGCTGCTGCCGCCCTATCTGATGTTTGCGGAGCAGGCTGGTCTGATTGCCCATGTGAAGGCCGTCTGCCAGGCCGTCGGCATCGGCGTCATTGTCTACAATCGCGACAATGCCGTGCTCAACGCCGAGAGCCTGGCGCGCCTTGCCGACGAATGTCCGAACCTCATCGGCTTCAAGGATGGCGTGGGTGACGTCGACAAGGTGATCGAGATCACGACGCTGCTCAAGGACCGCCTGGTCTATGTAGGCGGTATGCCGACCCACGAAGTCTATGCTCAGGCCTATTTCGGCGCTGGAGTAACGACCTATTCTTCCGCCGTCTTCAATTTCGTGCCCGCCTTGGCACAGCGCTTCTATGCAGCGTTGCGTGCCGGCGAGCAGACAACGGTGGACAATATCCTCAAAGGCTTCTTCTTCCCGTTGGTCACCCTGCGCAATCGCAGGAAAGGTTATGCAGTCTCGATCATCAAGGCGGGCCTGCGCGTGCTCGGCAAGGATCCAGGTCCAGTGAGACCACCTTTGACCGATCTGACGGCGGAAGAAATGACCGTGCTGGAAAAGATCGTCGCCGCAGCTGGATAATTTTTGCTAGAAGGCTCGTCTGATCGTCAAGCCGGGCCGGCAGTCAACGCTCGGGTGAGGTGACCAATGATTGAAGCTTCGTTCCGTGCAGCTACCCGGACGTTCGTCTATGTCGCCGCAACGACGGCGGGGACGATCGACATATACAGTATGGATGAAACGACAGGCGCGCTCACGCAGGTTTCGACTTTCGATGCGGGCAAGATGATCATGCCGATGACCGTCAGCCCCGACAGGAAACATCTCTATGCCGTCATTCGCTCGCAACCATATCGGGTGCTGACGCTGGCGATCAACCCGGAAACCGGCAAGCTGACGCACGAAGCTGTTGCTGCTTTGCCCGATAGTATGGCTTACGTCTCCACCGACCCATCGGGCAGGTTGCTTTTCACCGCCTCCTATGGCGGCAACAAGATCGCCGTACTGCCTATTAACAGGGACGGGCTTGTCACCGACGGCGCGCGACAGATGGTCCTCACCGGCCGCAATGCCCATTCGATCGTCAGCGATCGGACCGGCAAATTCGTCTTCGCAACCAATCTCGGTTCCGATGTCGTGCAGCAGTTCGTCCTCGATCCGGAGGCCGGCATGCTGGAGGCGAACGATCCGCCGCACGTCGCGACCAGGCCGGGATACGGTCCGCGTCATATCATTCTGTCTCCGGACAATAAGTCCGTTTATGTCCTGACCGAATTGACCGGCCACGTCATCCACTACGCTCTCGATCCCGGCAGGGGTACGTTGAGCGAAATCGAAAGTGTGGCGTCCGTGCCTGACGACGCGGGGTTGTCTCCGGGCGCCACCCCGCCGGCTCCTCCACCATTCAATGCAATCACGCCCGCCGCGGCCCCAGTGGATGACGGCAAACCGAAGGTTTGGGCTGCCGACATCGGCATCACGCCCAACGGTAAATTCCTGTATACGACCGAGCGAACCACCAGCAAAATTGCGCTCTTCCATGTGGCTGGTGGGGACGGGACGCTGACCTATGTCACGAATTACCCGACCGAGCAGCAACCGCGTGGCATTCGCATAGATCCGTCGGGCCGATTCCTTGTGGCATCCGGTGAGAAATCCGACAAACTGTCTGTTTATGCCATCGACCAGACGAGCGGCACGCTCGGTTCCGTCGGCAGGTATCCGGTCGACGCCGGCGCGAACTGGATCGAAATCGTGACGTTGCCTTGAACTCGGACAGCCGAAGAGGAGCGGTTACGCTGGTGCGTAAGGTGCGGCGGTTGGGCTATCCGGTTTGGGCAACCAGCTTGGCAATAAGGTTTCCGACCTCGGAAGCGGGAAGGGGTTTTGCAAACAAAAAGCCCTGAAACATTTCGCATCCGGCCCCCTCGAGGAATTGGGCTTGCTCCTCGGTCTCCACACCCTCGGCGACGACCTCCAATTCGAGAGTTCTGCCAAGTGACACGATGGCGGAGGTGATCGCCATGTCGCCAGCTTTCTCGGGAATGTCCGCAATGAACGACCTGTCGATCTTCAACCGGGAGAGGGGGAAGCGTCTGAGGGTACTTAGGCTTGAATATCCCGTGCCGAAATCGTCGATCGCGATGCTGACACCGAGCTCTTTCAATGCATGCATGCGCTCTATGGCCCCCTCCACATCCCGCATGATCAAGCTTTCGGTCAGTTCCAGCTCGAGCCATTGTGGATCGAGGCCGGCAGCCTGAAGCGCCGATGCAACCTGGTCTATCAGCGAATTCTCGAGAAACTGTCTGGCGGATACATTCACCGCTATACGCAATGGTGGCAGACCCTGGTCCTGCCAGGCCCGAGCTTGGCGGCAAGCCTCGCGCAAAACCATATCGCCGATCAAGACCACCAGCCCCGTTTCTTCGGCCAGCGGGATGAACGTTCCCGGCAATAGCAAGCCTTCGACAGGATGCTGCCATCGTACGAGCGCTTCGACGCCGATCACTTGACCGCTACTGATATTCTTCTGCGGTTGATAGTGAAGCACGAACTCGTTCCGCTCCACCGCCCGCCGCAGCTCCTCAATACGGCTCAGCTTGCTGCGGGCTTCTTCCCCCATTGCGGGCGTGAACAGCTGAATACCGTTGCGACCGGATTCCTTCACGCGATAAAGCGCCATATCGGCGTTTGCGAATAGCTCCGACGCGGTATCGCCGTGCTTTCTGGAGCACGCTACGCCGATGCTGCAACTGACTCGAATTTCGACGCCATCGATGGTCAGCGGCTCGGATATGCCTTCGAGAATAGCCTTGAGTCTTTCATGGAAAGGGTCCTGGTTCTCTTCCAGAACAATGATGAACTCATCGCCGCCGATCCTCGACACGATGCCGCTGCTTTTAATTTGCGCCGATATCCTCTGGGCAACCACCTTGAGCAATTCGTCTCCGGCGGCATGTCCAAGGCTGTCATTCACCAGCTTGAAATTATCAAGATCGACAAAGGCTACGGCCAAGGATTTCCCCGCCTGCGATGCCTTTTCCAAGAGAGCGACGACCTTTCGATTAAGGAGCGTGCGATTTGGCAACCCGGTCAGCGCATCATGCTCAGCAAGATAGGCAATGTGAGCGATGTCACGATGGCGATCGATGGCGATGCCGACGGTTTGAGCGATGCCTGCGAGGAATTCCACGAGGCCGCTTTCGTCATCCTCAGTCTTCGACGCTGTCAACGTACCGTGCTTGCCTCCATCTCGCGAGAAGATGGGAAACTCAATCACTTCATCCGCCAGGGTCTCGCGTTGCTGGCCGTCCAAAATGAAGCTGACCCGTCTTCCGTTGAGGAGGCGCTCAAGCAGGAATTGGGCATCCTTGAGAAACGAACCGAGGTCAACGCCTCGCGCAACGTCATGGAGAAGCTTCGTTTGCGCGCTCATCAACTCCTCTGCGCGCTTGCGGGCCGAGATATCGCGGGAGGCTCCGACGACGCCGATGATATTGCCATTCCGGTCCCGCAACGGCACACGCGACATCATCAGCCAGCCTTCGCCCTTCAGCCGTCGTTCCTCCACGCCGAGATCGGGCTCACCCGTCTCCATGACCCGCCGTTCGACTTCGTCAATCTTATGAGCGTCGGCCACTGGGTGAATTTCGGCATCGGTAAGGCCGATCAATTCGTCGACATGCGTGAAGCCGTTGTTGAGGACGATCGCACGGTTGGCAAAGAGGAAACGGCCGTCTCTGTCCTTGGCGTAGATGAAGTCGGGCACGTAGTTGATCATCGCCTCGAGCCATTCGTATCGCTCGGTGAGCGACAGAAGCTGAGCTTGGAGCAATTCGAGCGAGACCCGGGGCTGCCGGTCGGCGTCGTTCTGATCTTCTATGGTTGACTTTGACGGATTTCCCGGCTGCTGCGTCATCACTGCTCTCTTGCTTGGCTAACGAATAATATTGGCAACGGGTTATGCAACCACAAAAACACAGGATGCATTTTGGTCGTTGGAGGCGAGGGCATAGATCTCAACTTGCGACCAACCAAGCGCATTTCTTCCCGCATGATCGGATAAACGATCGAACTGGTCGGCCTCTGCCGCTCTTGTCACCCTTCTTCGCCTTGCGAAGCGCCAAGTGCTCATCAAGGCAAAAGGTAACAGGCGTGACCTGATCCCGCAAACAGATGGTCTGCGCCTCAAAATGGCTGATCGGGATATAGGCCGTGAGCCAGGCGACCCGCTCGCGGCCGCCTTGCGGGGTAGGGGCAAAAGCGGCTACAGCCATGTGAAAGAAACATGAGAATCGTCGGGAGAAGCATCATGGATGTTCGCAAAGCCGGCACGGACGGCAATCTCGTGCTTGCCGGCGTGCTTTTGATGCTTCTCGGCGATTTTCTGTTTTCACTGAACGATGCCATGGGCAAGTGGTTGGTCGCGAGCTTTTCCGTCGGCCAAGTTCTGGTGATACGCTCGCTCGGCTCCTTTATCATTCTCGCGCCCATGATCGCGCGGCAGGGAAGCGATGCACTGTTCCGCATCGAGCGGCCGCCGTTGCAGCTTCTGCGCATAGTGATGACGACCACCGACGTTGGTCTCTTCTATGCGGCTGTCGCCTATCTGCCGCTTGCAGATGTCATGACCTTCTACATGGCCGGTCCTATCTATGTCGCCGCGATCTCGCATTTCTTCCTTGGCGAGAGGATCGGTTGGCGGCGGTGGCTGGCCGTCTTCGTCGGTTTTGCCGGCGTACTGATCGCGCTTAAACCTTCGACGGCAATGTTCTCCTGGCCGTCGCTTTTCGGCCTTTGCGGCAGCCTCGCGTTCGCGATGACACTTGTGCTTGGCCGGCGGCTGCGACAGACGAACGATGCGACGCTCGTCGCCTGGCAGACTGTCGGCGCACTTGTCGCCGGACTGGTACTCAGCATCGGCAACTGGCGTTCCGCCTCGACGCTCGATTTTGCGGCCATGTTGGCGCTCGGCGTTGTCGCCGGCAGCGCCCATATGCTGATAACGCGATCGCTGAAACTTGCGCCCGCGTCGCTGCTCGCACCTCTGCAATATACGCTGCTTATCTGGGCGATAGCGCTCGGTTTCTTCTTCTTCGGCGACATTCCGGATATCCAGGTCTTCCTCGGAGCCGCCATCATCGTGCTTGCCGGTCTTTTCATCTTCCACCGGAAGAATCTGACCGACACTATCCCGAAGGAAGCTGTCGCACCGGACGGGCATTGAGGCGGTGGCGTTCTCCGTCTCCTAAATGCTCCTCTGAAGAACCAGTACACATCTGAACAAAGTTGGGGCTGCTGGTTTTCGATAGGCTCTAATGTCCCATGGATGCCTTTTTGCCGAGTGTTACGTTGCGTAGGGTAAGGGCCAGCGGAATTGCGGCCAGGGAAATCAGCGTCAAAACCCAGAAGGCATCGATGTAAGCCAGGAACGAAGCCTGGCTTTGCACCTGCTCGTTGATCCAGGCAAGCGCCTGCTGATTTGCCGTCACCAGTGAACTGCCCTGGCTAGTGAAGTAATTTGTCACCTGGTTGAGCGTATCCTGATAGGCCCCGTTCGAAGGTATGACATGCTCGACCATACGGCTCTGGTGAAACTGCTCCCGATGGGTAATGATGTTCGATATCAGCGACACGCCAATCGATCCGCCGGTGTTGCGCGCGGCATTCAGCAGCGCCGATGCCTGGTCCGTCTTGCTGGAGGGAATGCCGTCATAAGAGGCCGCGGTAATCGGCAGGAATATGAAGGGCAGGCCAATTCCTTGCAGCATACGTGCTTCGGCAAGATACCAGAAGCCGATGCCACTGTAGGCGCTGGTCACCTGATACATGGAAAAGGCAACAAAGCCGGCACCCACCGCTATCAAATATTTCGGCTGCACTTTTGACGACAGAACGCCGACGACGAACATCATGATCATCGTCACAAGGCCGCCGGGAGACAGCATCAGGCCAGCCCAAGTTGCCGTATAGCCGAGATTTGCTTGAACCAGCTGCGGCAGATATTGAGTTGTCGCCAGAAGCAGCGCGCCCGTCGCCATCATCACCAGGAAGCAGGTGCCGAACTGCCGGCTAACGAGCATCCTGATATCAACGGCTGGATTCTTGTGCTTCAGTTCCCAGGGGACCATTAAAACAAAGGCCAAAGCGCAGATCGCAGCGGCCATGATGATGAAGTTCGATCCAAACCAATCGTCTTCAAGGCCACGATCAAGCATCAGCTCCAGCGCTCCGAGAAAGGTCGCAACAAGGCCGAAGCCGATCCAGTCGAAGCCAATCTTTTCCTTCCGCAGCCGCACGCGCTCCTCGGCGCTGCCTTCGGGCTCCTTGATCAGCATGGCAACGGCTGCCAGCGTCAGAATGCCGACCGGCCCGTTGATCAGGAAGCACCAGTGCCAGGAAAAATTATCGGAAAGCCAGCCGCCCAGGGTCGGTCCGACCACAGGAGCAACAACAACCGCCACCCCGAACAGGGCAAAGCCTTGCCCGCGTTTTTCGGGCGGAAAGCTGTCGGCTAGAATGGATTGCGCGACAGGCACCATCCCGCCACCGCCGATGCCTTGCAATATCCGGGCTAAGAGCAGGAATTGCAGGTTGGGTGCAAAGCCACACATGACCGAACTAATTGTAAACAATGCCAGGCAGCCAAGGAAAAAGGTCTTACGTCCCAGAATGCGCACGAGATAGCTCGTCGCCGTCACGATCACCGCATTGGAGACGAGATAGGTGGTGACAACCCAGGATGCCTCGTCCTGACTGACGCCGAGGCCACCGGAAATGTAATTCAGGGCGACATTGGCGATCGTCGTATCAAGCACTTCCATGAAGCTGGCGAGTGCTACGACAATGGCGATGATCCAAGGGGTTGCCGATGGTTTGGCAACAGCGTTCGTGCTCACAGCAGGCTCCTCAAGCTTTCCCACAGGGATAGGCTTGCATCGGTCCGCACGGTTGGTACGACCGACATGCCCGGTCCCAGCGCCACATCGCTCGGCACATCGTCAAGCACGATTTTCACCGGCACTCGCTGTACGATTTTCACATAGTTGCCGGTGGCATTTTCCGCCGGGAGCAGCGAAAAAGCGGTCCCCGATCCCGGCTGTACGCTTGCGATATGGCCATCGAGTAAGCGTCCCCCATAGGCGTCGATGGTCAGCGTGACAGGCTGACCCGGACGCATATGGTCGAGCTGCGTTTCTTTGAAATTGGCCGTGACCCAAAGCTTGTCCGGCACGAACATGGCGAGATTCGACCCCGTCTGGACATATTGGCCATCGCCAGCCGAAAGCTGCACGACCCGTCCGGGCTGCGCCGCCGTTATGGTCGTATAGGAGAGATTTAGCTTTGCCTGGTCGAGCTGCGCTTCATCCTGTTTTTGGGTGGCCTGGGCGCTGGCGATCTGAGAATCATAGGCAGCGAGCTGGCGCTGCGCGGCGGTCAAAGAGGCTTCGTCCGTATTCAGGGCAGCCTGTTGCTGGTGCAATTGCGACTGATATTGCTGTGCTTCCTGAATGGTGCCGGAACCGCTCCTCATCAGCGTTTCGTAGCGGTCATATTGCTGCTGGGCAAAGACGAGGTTGGCCTTGGCCTGCTCAATCTGAGCCTTGGCCTGTTCCACATTCGCCTCCTGGACCTGCTTCTGCGCTTCGGTATTCCGGATATTGGCCTCTGCGGCGGCAACCTGCGCCTGCGCCTGTTCCAGAGATGTCTGGTAATCGCGGTCATCGATCCGGGCGATCACTTCGCCTGCGGTCACATGCTGGTTATCGGTAACCGCAACCGAAGAAATGTAACCGGCAACCCTAGAGGTAATGGCATATTGACGGGCGGCGATAAAGGCATCGTCCGTGCTTTCATAGTGCGAGCCATTATCCCAATAGACATAGGTTGCAGCAGCTGCCACAGCCAGCGCGGTCCCGCCGATCAAAAGCATCGTCGTGCGTCGCGAGCGCCCACTTTTGGCTTTCTCCTCATCGGAATTGTCCGGAGCCTGTCGTTCATCCTCACGTATGCGGGCTTGCTCGCTGGTGTGCGGCGCTTCTGCCTGCTCTTGTTTTGCCGTGATGTTATCCTGTTCATTGTCTGCCGCCGCGCTGCCTTTTTTAGGCTCCAGCACGATCAGCTTTCCAAAGGTCTCATCCTGAGGCGCGCTCATGTTCTACCTCTTTGCTCGATGCATTAAATTGAAACGAAACGTTTCATTTAAATATTGACTTAGAACTGATCGGGATGTTAGTCAAGAGGCGGAGAGGGCAGGGACCCCGATCCATGCCAATCAAAAATCGGTGAGGCCCGTTTTGGCGAGAGAAACGACAAAACTAAAAAATATAGAGCCGAAGGCAGGCATGCCCCGGCGCGGGCGGCCGCCGCGAGAAATGGCTGGAGAAGTCGAAGACAGGATCTTGCAGGCCGCTCTTCAGGTTTTCGTCGCCCGCGGTTACGAAGGGGCCAGCATTGACGAAATCGCCGAGGTAGCCAGGGCCGGCAAGCCGAGCATCTATACGCGCTTTACCAGCAAGGAAACCTTGTTCAGAGAGGTGGTTTTGCGCTGGGTGCAGAAGTCCGGCGAGATGGCTGCCTCGGCCACTTCGGGCAATATTCAGGAACGTTTCCAGACTGCGGGTGTCCTGATTGTGCAGCGCGCTATCAAGGACGAGACCGTAGGGCTCATGCGTAGCGTGATGGGAGAGGCAACGCGCCATCCGGAGCTGGCAACCACCATCCACTATGCCATCCGTGCGCATGGGACGGCCACGGTGATGAAGCTCGTCGCAGAACTGGCGGAGGCCGAGGAAATCAGATCTCTCCCGGCCTTTGCACCGGACAATCTTCCGGCGACGACCCGCCGCTTCATCGACTTGGTCTTGCTGCCGATGATGATGTCCTCGCTGTTTCATGCCGACCTGACGCCGGTCAAGACGGAGATGGAAAATCATGCGCGCGAAGCGGCATCATTTTTCCTGCGCGGTTGCGGCTACTGCCCGACTGGCGCCTGAGGTGAAGGCGGACCGACCGGCACGATAGCGCCGCGCCAGAGAATCCGCTTAGCGACAAATGATGTATCCGTTAGCCGATCAGGCGCTGTCTGGTGTCCGGGCGCTTCATCGCTCGGCTGCCACCGGAGGCCGACGGTCGCTGAAAAGAGCAAGCAGAGCCGGATTGATGTAATGTCTGAATGAAAAGCTGCGTTACAAATTCCCGTCTGGTGCCCACAATACAGACTCTTGAAAATCCGAATATTCCAATGTCTGTGTTGCCCGCGTTTCACGCCACGCAGAGCTATTTGGCCACAAAACCAACTCGGAATCCGAACAACCGGCCTATCTTTTCCAATGTTTCGAGCGTTGGGTTCCCGGTGCCGGCTTCGATCTCCGCAACTTGTCGCCTAGTAAGCGACAGCGTCTTGGCAAACTCCTCCTGCGTCATGCCGAACCCTTTACGGATCTCCGCCACAGCACCGGGCAGCCTCAGGTCCCCAGTTCGAGCACGTTCCGCCAGTGCTCGCCGGTTTTCCAGAATCTCCTCTTTCGTCGGTTTCTTCCATCGAGCCATTTAGCGGTCCTTCGTCATCAGTGGCACGCCGCCAGAACGCTGTCTGCTATCTCAATGCAGCGTCCCATTGCACGCTCCAGAACCTCCGGGGCCGCAGCCATATTCTTCGCCATGGCCGGACCCTGGCGCAGATGTTCGGCAAACGCGGAAAGCGCAGCCGCGAGAACTTTCTGCTCTTCCGGATTTGGCATCAGTTCAGTGCAAATCCGCTTCCAATCAGGAAGATGATCGCGACCTCCGTCACGCATCATGGCCCAACGGGTGGAGCGAACGATCCCCTCTTTGGCGAGCCGCATTGGTGCGAAATCAAAGAGCGGAGACAGGCGGATCGTGCCGTCCTGATGCTTGCTGAGTGCCGAATTCCGGCCGTGATTGTCGGGATTACCGAGCGCCAGATTGGCGATGTCGCGCTTCAGGTATTCCACAACGTCCGCGAAGGGATCGGCTGAATATTCGCGCAGAACGTCGATATAGGCCTCATGCGTGCCGACATGGCCGAAATCGGCAACGCCGATCGTTGACACCAGGCTTTCTTGACCCAGCCGCACGGTTCCGCCGCCTTCTTTAGTCTTCCGATCGAAACGGGGAATGATCAGGACGCCTTCGGCATAGGTCGATGGTTCGCTGACATTTAGACCGATCCCTTGAGCGATCCGCGAGTAGAGGGCTTCGCCTTCGAGAATCAGGCGGTCCACAGGCTCGTTGCTGCGGACCAGCTTGACGATGATGTGGCGCACGGCCTCATCATCGGTCACGAAGCTGTCGGGGTAATATAACCCGTCATTCGCCTGGGTCATCGAGACCTTCGGCCATTCGCCTTGCAGGCCGCTAGAGCCGGAGGCGAGCATTCCAAAGCGATCGGCGACTTCCATGAACCGATCGGAGCGCTCAAGGATTTCCGCTTCTGTAACCCCTTGGCGCTCAACGCCGCGCAGCCGTTCCGTCTCGGCTTGTGCCGCTTCTTTGATCCGGATATTGCCTATGCCCCCAGTCGCCGATCGCAGAAGCAGCGGCAGATCGGAAGCGCGCGAGCCTTCAGCAAGGCCGAGATGTTCGGCAAGCTTTCGCCTTGCATGCCCTTGGGGCATAAGATCCAACAGGAAGGGCGGCCAGCTGCGGCTAAATCGATTTTCGAGGTTAACGGGATAACGGACTGACAAGGCGCGATGGTCGCAGACCGTTTTTCCGGCCACGAATTCCGCCGACGCCACTGTGACGAAATAATCGAGGTCGTAATCGACGATCGACGCGCCTTGAAAGCCGGTCGCATCGTCCTTGAGTTCCAGCGTCGCGGCGCGATGCCACTCACCATTGAAATGGATTTGGAGCGTTAGGCGCATTAATTGACCCTTTCAATGGTTCAAATAATGCATTTCTTTAAATTATTCAACCCATCAAAGTGGGTCGAATAACTGCTCTTAGAATTGCCAGTTGCCGAAGCGGTTATGGAAGCATTTGATGCGACTAGCGACCTTTGTTTCCACATCCTCGTGCGATCGACATGCCGAGCGGATATGTCGTCAAATCATGTCGATAGAATCGCAATATATCGACACACTATATGTCTCGTAAGCAGTCTGTACAAATGCAGAAGGTGCAGCAAACGTTCCTTTGTGAACGCTTCTTGGCGAGAGAACGCAGAGATGGACTCGATCGGGGCGGTTTAAGTGTTATTCAACACATAAAAGCGAAATTGCAGATGTGAAGATGATTTAATCTCTCAATCGAGGCATGACGCCGACTCTTGTGGATAGAGGTAGGGAATGCCTAGCATTCAGTATAATCGCGCGCGGCTCGAAGCGCTCGTTTGGGGCGGTGCGTTCATAGTCCTTTATAGACTGGCTGTATATTTCGATGCCCATGAGGCGCTCGATCACTATTTTCGGGATCACGAGAGTTACAATCTCGACGAGATCTTCACAGCGCTCAATATCGCCGGATTTCTTGGGCTGATTTATTCGGCGCTCCGTATCAAGGATATGGCCCACGAAATTTCCCGCCGCCTTGAAGCCGAGCGAAATGTCGACTGGATCGCCTGTCATGATCCACTGACGCAATTGCCGAATAGACGCATGCTTGACGCCGTTTGCTCCCGGGCGGAGTTGGCCGCCAGCGATCGCTATGCCGTCTTCACTGTTGACCTCGACGGCTTCAAGAAAGTCAATGATCTCTGGGGGCATGAGAGCGGCGACCAGGCCCTCACAACGGCGGCAGGCCGATTGGCGGAAGTGTTTCCAGATGATCTCATCTACCGCCTGGGCGGAGACGAATTTGTTGTTCTGACAAAAATCAAAGGTAAACCCGATCTCCAGGCCCTTGGAACGCGGATTGTCCGGGCAATTTCGAAGCCGATGGCAATTAAAGGTGCAACTGTCGATCTCGGTGCCAGTGTCGGATATGCAATGAGCGGCCAGGAAGACGCTGACCTTCCAAAGGCGATACAGCAGGCCGACTGCGCAATGTACGCCGCGAAGAAAGCTGGCCGTAACAACGTCGCTGCCTTTATCCCTGCCATGCTTGAAGAGCTCAACAAACAGGTCCAACTCGAGGCGCAGCTTCGTGACGCCATGCGAACCGGTCTGATTGAACCCTACTATCAGCCATTCATGGATTTGGGCACGCGAAAGCTGGCAGGGTTTGAAGCATTGGCGCGGTGGAAGACGGCAGAAGGCCGTTTCATTCCTCCTTGCGATTTTATTCCGGTCGCAGAGGACGCCGGCCGCATTGTTGAGTTGACGGAGCAGTTGTTCCGCCGCGCCTGCAAGGACGCCATGTCCTGGCCATCAGATACGATCCTTTCATTCAACGTGTCACCAACGCAATTGAGCGACAGACTTCTCGGACTGCGGCTGTTGAAGATCATGGGAGAAGTTGGGCTGCCGGTTCAGCGTTTGGAAATCGAAATCACGGAAAGCGCGCTGATCCAGGACGCCGCCGTTGCGAAAGAGGTTCTGGAGGATCTCACGAAAGCGGGGATCAGGATCGCCTTGGACGACTTTGGGACTGGCTATTCGAGCCTTTCACAGCTGTCGAATTACCAGTTCCAGAAGATTAAGATCGACCGAAGCTTCATCCAGACATTCGAGACCAGCGAAAAGCAAGACAAGGTCGTCAGGGCCATGGTCGCGCTGGGACATGGCCTTGGTGTCCAGGTCACGGCGGAGGGGATCGAGGAGCCGAGCCAGCTTCAATATCTTCAGGAGCTCTGTTGCGACCTTGGGCAAGGGTATCTGCTCGGCAGGCCGCAGCCCAATGATGAAGCCATCCATTTCATATCGAGTTCCATCGACGTTGCGGTTTAGCCAGCGTCGACACACAATGCGCTACGTGAGACGGCCGGGTCCACCTTCAAAAAGAGCCCGGCAGCCCGAGCTGGCCCTGACGAACTGGGTGTCGTGAAGGCGGCAAAGGAGATCAAATCCCTGAAGCTCACATAGTGGCTCTGTTTCAGCAAGCGCGCCACACAGTCCCGACGCTTTAAGCTGGTTACAGCCCGAACCGCTTTCGCATTTCCCCCGCCTTCGCCCACTCGTCGCCGGACATCCGGTCGATCAGTTCCTTCATTACCCTCGAAAACGCGGCCTTAAGCGTTTCTTCGGTCAAAGCCTTGGCGAGATCCGTTGGAAGCAGCGGGCCCATGTCAGTGAAGAAGCCCGGATTGACGAGTTTCTGGAACATGCGCTGTTGCGCCTCGGCTCTGGAAATCGCTACCTCTCCTTTTTCAAGGTAGAGCAGAAAACACTCGACGATCCTGGCCGAGTTCAGCCCCTCGAACACTCCGAGCGCGTAGTCAAGGTCGAACAGATCGCGGCCCTTATTGCGTTGAAGCAAGGCACGCAGCTTGGTCGCCAGCATTTCTTCCCGAGAGAAGGTCGGGATTGCAGCCGTTCCGGTGAACCATGGATTTTCGACACCAAAAGGAATCTCGATGGGTGGATCGTAAGCTTTACGCTCGCGCGTGTTGATTTCGATCTTGAGTTTTATCGAACCGGGAGAAGCCTTGTCTTCGGCTTCGACAGCGTATTTAAGTTTGGGCGCAACCGGGCTCTGATCGAAACGCGGCTTGCCCAGCCACGGATCGAGAACGTCCTGGAGATGCTCCAGTAACGGGCGGATAGGACCGGCAGTCGTCCTCACAAGGTCGATGTCTTCCGAATAGCGCAGTGGCTTGGGGAAGTGCAGCTTGTTGAGCGCAGTGCCGCCGCGGAAGCGCAGTTCGTCGCGCAGGAACGGATCGGAGAAGATGGCGACAATCGCGCGGCTGATGATGAGATCCTGCTCGACTTGCCGTGGACTTGCCCATGGCACCACACCATTCCAGGCGGTGATGTAGTCCTGCGGTATCATTCGTCGATCTCCGGTGGCCAACGAACGATCACACGCCAGTGTTCATCGCGTTCAGATGGCGGCGGCGACAAATCTGGATCTCCGGCCTGCTTGGGATCGAGTTCGACCCATGGCAACGGCCCACGTGGAGATAGCGCTGCAAACATCGCTTCCGCTATCTGCGAGTGACCCAGCCTCCCAAGCAGATATCCGAGGCGTTGTGCGACCGCTTTCTCGAAAGCACGCGACAGGGAAGCAAGCTTTTTGGGTTGCAACCGGTCGGCAAGTTCGGAAAGCACCGTAGCAATATTGTCTAGACCAGCTCCGGAATGCGGATAGCGTACCAGATCGAGCGCCGTCAGTTCCGGCGAGGATAGCTTCATATATCCCGAGGGCGTCTTGCAATCTTCGATTCCCGCCGAGACTGCTCCCATATCCTTGCGATACGAAAAGACGATCCGCGTTCGCCCCGCCTCAATATCGGGCAGGAGTTTGTTCGTGACGACCTGAAATACCATGGTGGCCTGGTGGGAGGCGCCATGGGCGGCGGCGGCCGTCAGCAATCCCACATAGTAGGGTCGTTTTTCGTGGCGCATCAGGGCGTCGATATACCACTCCGGCGGCGGCGCTCCCATGACGGCGTGCTGAGGCGGCACAACCACATAGAAGCCGCGACGAGGCCGGATAAGCTGGCCGCGCCGCTGCAAACGCTCGGCGGCGTCAAGGAATGCGCCCCGGCTGATGCCGATCTCCTGCTGGGCTTCATCTGCAGAGAAAACTCCCCTGCCCGTAGCAAGTAGACCAGAAGCGTAGGAAGACAGCGTTGATCGTCCGGTTTGCATCATATCTCCTTATCCGCTTCTAACGCGGAAAAATCAATATGATGCCACTATTGAATCATTCTCGAAAATCCGCTCTTATTGCGGAAAATTTGATATGACTCGTTGACGCTGTCGCCACCGATGCCAGCCGCCAGATCAGATGACCGCTGCCATTTTCTCGAATTTCCTCACCATTCAGATGCTTCACCTAGGTGAGAAGTAGTCATTCAAATAGGCGTGCCATTAGTGGCGGTTAATCCGTTCTGAACAAGCAAACCTATCGGTCCGTTCTTGGCTCCAGATCGGCGCTCCTGGAGCGCAAGTTATTGCCCCGCTTATAGAAATTAACACAAACATATGCTGCTTGAACGACAAGGTCGGCGGTTCGAATCCTTTCACATCATACCGATCTCATTTTGGGCGATGGGTTATCGTTTTTAAAAGAGTGAAGTCGCGGCCGAGTGAGGGACGATTGCTTTGCGCCCTCACATCGGCCGTTGATAACGGAGCATCGCGAAGCCTGACATAATCCGCTGGGTTGTAAGGCCGCTTCCTTTCAAGAGCGAGGTTATATGGCGTGCCGGTCAGCATCCGTTATCGCGCATAGTCCTGGTCGTGAAACGAGAAAATCAATGAAGATACGAACCTTTGCCGGATAAACCGCATAGAGGTGGCGTTGAGTGCTGCGGGAAGGTCGAGGAGGTGCACAGGCAGTCGCCCAGCTCCGCTGTTTGAGAGGGCGTTCGTCTCGGATCGACCGGCGCAGTTATTCACCGAACAGCATGGTGCCATAATCGGTGGCGCCGTGCAGAAGATGGATGATGACCACCTTCGCAGATTCGACGCGATAGAAGATCAGATAGTTGCCATGGACGCGCCGGCGGATACCATGGTGCTCGTAGCGGGGGACGAGGGAGTAGCCATTCGGATTATCGACGAGATCCTCGCACTTGCTGCGTAGCTCTCGGATGAATGACAGCGCGCGCTGAGGATTGTCCCTTGCGATATAATCGGCGATCTGCTCAAGGTCGTTTTCCGCCTCGTAGGAAAATTCGAGGATCATGCCGATTTTTCGGCCTTGTCAGCTATCGCGCCGTATTTGGCCTCAAGCCGATCGAAGACATCGCTGGCCGGCTTCGTTCGGCCTGCATCCCCATCGGCAATGCCGCGCATGATTGAGGCATCCAGCGCGGCAAGCCGGGTCTCGCGGTCCTGGATCAGTCGCACACCTTCCCGCAGGACTTCGCTTTTCGAACCATAGCGACCTGTCTCGACAAGTTGCTGAATATAGCTTTCGAGCTGCTTTCCCAGATCGGCACTGATCATGCGGTCCTCCATCTGATGCGATGCAGAACAAATAGGCAGTTTATCAACTATTATCAATCCCCTTCGGGATCCCTCCATTTTGGCCTAAAATTGAAGATCTTAGGTCAAGGGCTGGCCATCTTGCGAACTCAGCTTTAAGACTGCCGTCGTGGCCAATTGGTTCGGCTTCGATTTCGTCCTAAATTTCCGCGGGGCGTTCCCCATGAATTCGGTTACTATCCAAGCGAGACCCGCAGCCATTCCGGAATGGTGCGCTTGAACGGCGATTAAACAGGGGTGTAATTTCTTGGAATCGGTCAGTCTTCCGAGTGCAAAACGACGCGTGACTAACAATTTGAAGCGACGGGCTGATTTGTGGACCGGAATGAACCGGGTCGAACGTTCGTATCCCTTCAAGAGCGCCGTTTATAACTTGGTCAATTCAAAAGGCGGTTGGGGCTGATCAATCCTCCTGAGATGATCGGGCGCCGTTGGAACGACAGCGATTGCCGAAAAGGGCAGTCGCTATCGCTTGTGGTTCAGATCATCCCCACTTCATCTCACCCTTTGCGACCTTGGCACCCAGTTCAAGGGACCCGATGTCAGCGAGATTGGGATATCGCTTGGTCATCGCGGCGATCAAAGTCGCACTGTCTTTGGCCTTCTCTTCTTCCTCATGGAAGGCAACAAGGTAGTCGCGCGTGAACTTGACGGCATCGAGACCTTGCGGTGCGTCTTGGGTCTGATGGGCGGGGACGACGATCTTCGGCTTGCGGGCCGCCAGTTCGTCGAGCGCCTTGATCCAGGCCTGCCGCTTTGCAGGGAAAATGGCCGCAACGTTCCCATTGGCGCCGATGCTGTGGTCATTTACGATCCGAGCCGCCCCTACATGCTGACCAACAGAACGGCCGTTCGCCTGCTCCTCCTGCAATTGCCCCGTCGCGCTTTGCCGGCGGCAGCGGTTATCCGGCTTACGGAGCCGTTTGTCGCGATGCCCGAGCACGCGGGGATGCAGCGTATCCTGCTGTCGCTGATGGATTCGACAATCCGGGAGATTGGGGAGTTGGACGACACAACGCGCGCAAGCCTCGGCCAGACGATGATCGAGCTCGTTCGAACGATAATTGGCACCGATCAGCTGCATGGGCGATCAAGCGCCCATTCCCTCGATTTGCTAAGGCGACGAGTGAAGGATTTCGTCTCGGATAATGTTTCGCGGCCAGATCTCGAGGTCGGTATGATTGCCCGCCGGATGGGGTGTTCCGTGCGGTATGTCTATCGTGCATTCGAGGAAGAGGGCACCACGCCCGCCGACTATATCTGGAGCCTGCGGCTGGAGAGAGCCGCGTCCCGGCTAAGGGACGCAACATGCCGCGCGGGCGAAATATCCGAGATCGCCTTTGCGCTCGGCTTCTCTTCGAGCGCTCATTTCTCACGGGCGTTTCGTGGTCGCTACGCGCTTTCGCCATCCGAATGGCGAAAGGTCGATGCTCCGTGAAATCCGGCCCCTGTGGTCATGGGCCGGTCTCAGGGTTCATTTCATTGCTTCCGCCACACGCAGTGTATCGGTAAACTGCTCGAAGCGCCGGATCTTGCCATCGGCGACGCCCCAGACATGGACGACACGCGCCTCGAAGGGCTTCCCGGTCTCCTTGTGAGTTCCGGCATAATCGCCGATGCCGACCACGTCGCTGCCGGCGTCCAACAGTCGGTCGAGTTTGAAATTATAAACCTCGAAGATGTCACCGAGCGCCAGGAAGACGTTCTTGAAGACCTCTTGCGGGCCGACATAAGTGCCGGCGCAGGGAAAGCCATCCATCTCCGTCCATCGGCAATCTGGCGCTATGTCGGCAAGCATGCCATCCATGTCGCGGCGCTCGTTGGCATCGTAGTGTGCCTTCACGATTTCATATGCTGTGCGCATTGCCGTTCCTCTCAGACCGGTTCCTGATCGGGAAGATAGTATGTCATGGATGCCTTACGTATGAAGGCACCGGCCGGGGAGTTCTGGATATGGCCGTCGCCGGTGATGCCAAGGAACTTGCCGGTCGAACGCATATCCTTGAAATTGTAGAAGAATGTCGAAGCGACGGCGATCTTGAATTCACGGAACGTGAAGATGTATTGGTCCTCGTCGAACTTGTAAGTGGTAGTCAGGTCGACGTCGCCGTGGCCACGCTGAACGCCTGCCAGGCACTGCCATGCATAGCGCTGCGACGAGAGGTAAGTATGTTCGTAAACGTGGTTCGGGCTATAGGTCAAAAGCGCCCTCAGCCCGATCAGATCACGGCTTTCGACCGGTTTGGGGCCGCTGACCACACCGCCTTCGACGATACCTGGCCGAAAAATCTGCGCCACTTGCGGTTCGCCCACGGATTGCTCCTCTTCGCGCACTTTAGATCGAGAGAACGCGGCGGCTGGAGACGTTGAGGATCAAGGTTTCGGCTTCCTTGGGCCGATCCGCGAAGATGATTTCGACGAAGAAGGTATCGGGCGCGACCTCGATGACTTCAACCTTCTCGGTTGCGCTGTTTTTGCCATCGGACCACTGAACCTTCCCCTTTGAGAAGACGAGGGCAAGCTTGCGACCATCGTCAAAGTCGATCATGTAGGATGAGCCTGAAAGGGCATTCGTCGTCGGCAAACGGTTCGTATCGATGCCATAGGCAAATTGATCGTAGGCTTTCCAGTCTTTGGGATTCTGGTTCATGATGCTTCCTCCTCAGTGTTCGGAAAATGCGAGCGTGGGCAGATCGACAGTTCCGGCTCCACCGTCAACCGTCAGTATAGCGCCGTTGATCATCGCTGCTTCGGTCGATGCCAGGAAGCAGACAGCATTGGCGACATCTTCTGCAGTGGCCGGGCGCCCAAGCGGAACGTCTTTCGTCACTAGGGCATACGCCTCCTCGATACTCTTCAGCTTGAATTTTTCAACGATGAATTCCATTTGCTCGTCGGCCATCGCCGTCGTCACCCAGCCGGGGCAAACAGTGTTCGTCCTCACGCCAAGACGGCTATAGTCTCGAGCGAGCGACTTTGCCAGCCCGATACAGCCATGCTTCATCGTAACGTAGCCTGCGGCATCGGGACCGGCGAAAAGCCCGGCGATCGAGGCGAGCACGACGATATTGCCTTTGCTCTTGATCAGGTGCGGGAGCGTTTCGCGCGCACTGACGAAGGCCGTGTTGAGGTTGAGCCTGATGGACAGATCCCAGGTCTCGTCCGACATGCTGGTCGTTGGGCCGATACCATGGCCGCCAGCATTGGCAACGAGGATATCCAGTCCGCCGAACGTCTCGACGACCGTTACGACGGCGGCTTTCATGCTGACGCTATCCGCTGCGTCGGCCGCAACGACGGCTGCGCCGATCTCTTCGGCAATCGCGTGGAGTGGCTCCGGGCGCCGCCCCAGTAGTGCGATATTGCCACCTTCCGATCGAATGCGGCGTGCCACTGCCGCTCCGATTCCAGTTCCTCCGCCCGTGATCAAGGCCGTCTTGTTTTTGAAACGCATGATGTCTCCTCTCACCCTCGGGGGATATCATGATCGAATGCGGCAACGCCGTCGCGTCTAGTTCTGCAATCAGTTTTGACTGAGAGTGCACGAAGAACTGGGGAAGTAAGGGAACATCAAGTCACGGTCACACAGCTTTGGCATCCTGCTAAAACGACCGCATAATAGCTGACGCTCCGTTGCGCAAACAGACGGTGGGATCGAGCGGCATCAACTTAACGGCAGAAAAGGCGCGATCATGAAGCGGGCCGATCTCGTATGCGATTGGAACAGCGACAAAAAGCTGTGAAAGTCCCAACGCTGCCGCGAGTGCATGGCAATATGTGCCGAATGCTATCCCGGCATAGGTCAGAAAGCCCGCAGCTCGCCCTTGGCTTATGGTGCGTGACGCAATTAGAAGCATATCGGGTCCGGGCGTCGCAGTGAGTACGACGCATGCGGCTGCAAAAAGCATGATTGTGGAGAAATCCGGCATATCGTTTCGATCCTATCGACTGCATGGCAATGTGGCGCGGGTCTTTCGGGAAGTCGGCATTGTCATTCTTGAGCCCTTGCGGATCGTATCCCACCTGTTCGGCCATCTGGACGGGATGAACGAATCCGACACCCTCTGCGAGGTAGCGCCCGAATTGCCGACCGAGGATCAGGCTTTTGTCAGGGGCATCGGCCGGCTGGTCGAGCAGCTGCGCGACCTATGGGATACGCGTGGGGAGTGGCCGAGCTATGATGCGTGGATCGATGTCGGTGCGGTCTGGTTCCAGCTTTTCGAGGAATTCGGCGTGCATACGCAGCCGCGGCTTGACGGGCAGGTCTTATCAATGTCCCTTTCACAGTGGATACGATGCCGGCAGGATCTGCGCAGGCCGATATGTTGTGCGCCTTGATGGGAGGCTACGGAACCTAGGTCAGTAAGATGAGCCAGCATTGCTACACTGATATATGATTATGTATATACAGAGGCAGTGATACGGTTCTGTATATCACGCTTGCACTGCCTGCAGAACTATTTATATATTATCCTGTATATACCCCATCATGTGATGCAGGATAATGATCGTGGCATATAAGACAGAGCATATAACGCAGCAGTTACGCGCTGCCAGGGAAGGGCAGAAGGTAAGCCAGCGTGAGCTGAGCGCACGTTCCGGCCTGACGCAGAGCCATATTTCCCAGATCGAACGGGGTACAATGGAGCCTGGGCTTGGCAGCCTGGTAGATGTGGCGCGCGCGCTCAACCTCGAAATCATCCTTGCGCCAAAAAAGCTGATGCCGGCGATCCGCAACATCCTCGATAGTAGCTCGGCGTCGAATGACGTCCTCACATCCGACCAACGCAAACTGGTTGCCCGTCTCGAGCGATGGTCGGCGCGGCACGGGTATGGGGTTGGGACGAGCGCCGACGCATTCAAGGATAGCCTGGGCCTCCTGCGGCATCTGCCTCTGACTCCCGACGAACTGGATATCCTCAGGCGGGCAGCCGACCGCCTTGAAAATTCTCAGGCCGACAAGATGTCACGTCAGGAAATGAGTGCGATCGCCCGCGAGATAAGGCAGCTGCGCAACATTGCGGTGCATCGCGACCGTGATGTCGCGATCCCGCGCTCGGCCTACGCGCTGGATGAGGAGGACGAGGATGCCTAAGGTCACGGTACTCGATGTCAGGCTAGACGGAGAACCGGTCGCGACCCTGACGAACCTGCAAGACGGGCGCACTATCTTCGCATTCAACGAGGCCTATATTGAAGACGAGAAGCGGCCGACACTCAGCTTGTCCTTCAAGGACCCGTTCGGCGCTCTGATCACCAAGTTCCGGCCGTATAATCTGGTCGTCCCGCCTTTCTTTTCGAATCTGCTGCCGGAAGGGCCGCTGCGAAAATACCTCGCTGAACGTGCCGGCGTAAAACAGACGCGGGAATTCTTCCTGCTCTGGGTGCTCGGTCGCGACCTGCCCGGTGCAGTGACGGTCTATCCCTCCGAGGGTGATGACCTGCCGCCCGATGACGAGCAGGCTTCTATCGAAGCGCGACCGAATGCGTTACGCTTTTCGCTGGCCGGTGTGCAGCTGAAATTCTCGGCCTTCAAGAACAACACGAAGGGAGGCGGCCTGACTATTCCGGCCGAGGGTACAGGTGGATCATGGATCGTAAAGCTGCCCTCCCAGCAGTATAGCGGCGTGCCAGAAAACGAATTCTCCATGATGACCATCGCTGGCATGATGGGAATGGACGTGCCGGAGATCCAGCTGGTCGAGCTGGATGCGGTGAGCGGCCTGCCACAGGGTGTGGGCGAACTGCACGGGCAGGCGCTCGCTATTAGGCGTTTCGACCGCACGCCGGAAGGTCCGGTGCATATCGAGGATTTTGCGCAAGTGTTCGGCGTGAAGCCGGATGACAAGTACAGCAAGGGCAATTACCGGATGATCGCCCGCGTCCTTGGCATCGAGACGAGTACGGCCGACGTGGCGGAGTTCATCCGGCGGTTGGTCTTCAGCACACTGATCGGCAATGGCGACATGCATCTGAAGAACTGGTCTCTGATCTATCCCGATCGCCGCACTCCTGCGCTCTCGCCGGCTTACGACTTGCTATCGACCATCCCCTATATCGAGGGAGAGGATACGGCCGCGCTTAACTTTTCACGCACGAAAAGAATGACGGAGCTATCGAAGGACGAGCTTGCACATCTGGCCGCCAAGTCGGCGCTGTCCGAAAAGCTGGTCCTCGACACCGCACGCGAGACGGTCGGACGGTTCACGGATGTGTGGAAAAGCGAGAAAAACAACCTGCCGATGGCCGCGAAGGTGCGCGAGACTATCGATGCACATCTGCCCACGATCGAGCTATATCGGGAATTCACTGAAGCTACCTATAAAAAGGTCACGATCGGAAGATGAAGCCCCATCGGCCAGGCTGAAATCATAGATCTATATAAGGTGCATCTTCCGAAGATTTCCCTACTGGAACAATGTGAATCCTGGAACGACTTCACCATCGGCAAGGTCACGGACCACCGCCACCGCATGCCTCGCGCGGGTGAGGGCAACATAGAGTTTTGCTTCTCGTTATTCTTCGGCCCGCGTCTCCAGATCGGGTGCAGCAGCGGAGAATAGTGCTCTCCGCTCGTCTGCGCTTGAGCGAAGGATATCAATGAAATCCTGGCGCACGTTCATCCTTTCCGTCGTGGCCGAGCGAAGTGCCTCCATCCTCCGGCGGCGGCGGATCGTTGATGCTCAAGGCCGCAAGACACGAGAGACGTGGATTGTTGCTCCGTATGCCGCAATGATCCATGATTTCGCGGTCACCGAGAATTACGTGATCTTTCCGCTGATGCCACTTACCGTAGACGCTGAGCGGCTCCGTCAAGGCGCGAAGCACTTTCAGTGGCAACCTGGGCTTGATCAGCTTTTCGGCGTGCTCCGCCGCGATGGCGACGGTCGCGATGTACGTTGGTTCACGGCTCCCAACGGATTCCAGGGGCACACGTGTTGGTTTCCACGCAGAACTGAGCCGGCTCAGTTCCGCGCGGAAACCAACAATATGAGTCAAATTGAGGATCTACGCGATGCGGATCTGCCGGTTGATCGCATCGGCTATTGCCGGACGAGGGCGCTCGGCAACGTCTTGCTAGCGCGCTGGGCCTCTCGGTAGGGAACGCCTTCGGACTGCTGGAAGTTATCGGGGGCGAATGCGCGGGTGCCTTGTCACTCTACCCCACAGGCACGGCGCCCGAACTCTCAGGTCAGTCCCAAACCGAGCCGCAGTTGAAGAGACGGCAGCAGCTCTGGAAAAAATCACGACGACAGTTGCGGATTCGACCAAGCGAGCCCAGGAGGCCGGAGCCCTCATTGCGCGAACCAAGGCCGGAGCCTAGCATTCCGGTGATGTGGTCCGCCAGGCTGTCATCGCGATGGAACGGATCGACAGGTCGTCCGGAGAAATCTCCAACATCATTGGCGTGATCGATGAAATCAACTTTCAAACCAACCTTCTCGCTTTGAACGCTGGTGTCGGGGCCGCCCGTGCCGGTGAAGCAGGCAAGGGATTTGCCGTGGTTGCCCAGGAAGTGTGAGGGTGGCGTCGCCTTCTGATCTCTTCAAGAGCTTTGATTTCACTGTAGCCCACCTCTGGCTCGGAGCGCATCGCGCGGATATATGACAATATACCGTTACGCCCGCCGCGCCTCGAGCTCGATTGTACGCCTGCCCGGATTGCCGTACTGCGTCGGCCTTTCCGTTCGCGCAACCAGTACTCGCTTGCTATACCAATTCGGCAATTAGGCCTGATCTCCAAGGTGATGTTGGACCCACTTAACCTCTTCCGATGCGGTACGCCCGAAATGCCGTTTGAAATCGCGGCTGAATTGGGCGGGGCTGACATAGCCGACCGATGCAGCCACGTCTGCAATGGTCCCGCTCCGGCGGGCGATCATCAGCCTTGCCTCATGGAGTCGCAGCGCTTTCACATACTGCATCGGACTTGAGCCCGTCAGGTCCTTGAAATGAACGTGGTACGAAGGGACACTCATTCCCACGCTTTTAGCGAGATCCGCGACGGCGATTTCGACTGCGTAATTCTTTCGCAACCAAGCCACGCTTTCAACCAGTTTTCCCGACGTCCCCTTTCGCTGCAGGGCCGCGATCACTGCGCCACCTTGCGGCCCTGACATGACCCGGTAATGCAGTTCACGCAGGATAAAACCTCCAAGCACGGCGACCTCGATCGGGCTACCGAGCATCGTCAGCAAGCGTAGCAGGACACCCTCAATGTCTTCGCTCATTTTGCTCGAGAGCAGCCCTATCGGCTTGGCGATTGCGGGACCGGCGTGTTTCTCGACCTGCATGGCGATCTCAGCCGCCATCTGCATGTCGAATTCAAGATAGATAGCCAGCAGTGGCCGCTGTGGACTGGCCGAAGACGTCATCCGGAAGGGAACGGGTACCGAAACGGCAAGATAATGGTCCTCGTCGTAGAGGTAGACTTCCCCGTCCAAGATGCCGTATTTGCTCCCCTGCAATACGAACACAGCCCCCGGCTTATAGAGAACCGGAATGTCGTTGAGCACCGTTTCCGTACGGAGGATACGGACACAGCCGAGCGCAGTCTGATTGTAGCCGAGACGAGGAGCTAGTTGTCCGGCCAGGACGACAAGCCGGTCATGCCTGAGCGGCCGCCGTTCGCTATTCATAGGATTTGGCAAAGCTTTGAGAGGATCCGCGATCGATTTAGAATCTTCTCCAGATTATCTGTCATCCACGGTTAATCAAGGAGTTTCAGAAATGTCGAGCAAAACGTTTTTCATAACAGGTGCGAATTCGGGCTTCGGGTTGGCGATCGCCGCGGCTGCAATCGACGCCGGTCACAGGGTCATCGGGACCGTCCGATCCGAAGCTTCGCGTGAAGCGTTGGCGAAGACGCTCCCGTCACTCCGTACAGACATCTGTGACGTCACCGAATTCGACCGTATTCCGGGCGTGGTCCAGCAGGTGGAGGAAGAGCATGGCCCGGTCGATGTGCTGATCAATAATGCAGGATATGGTCATGAGGGCGTGCTCGAAGAATCGCCAATCGAGGAGATGCGCCGCCAGTTCGACGTGAATGTGTTCGGTGCCGTCGCGGTGGCCAAGGCGTTTCTTCCGAGGTTCCGTGAGCGCCGCAGTGGCTTTATCGTCAACGTCACGTCGATGGGTGGTATGATCACCATGCCCGGCATCGCCTATTACTGTGGCAGCAAGTTCGCGCTTCAGGGCATTTCTGAGGTCATGCGTTCGGAAATGGCGCCCTTCGGTGTTCACGTGACGACGCTTTGCCCCGGCTCATTTCGGACAGACTGGGCAGGCCGTTCTATGGTCCGCACGGAGCGTTCCATCGCGGATTACGACAGCCTGTTTGATCCGATCCGCGAGGCGCGTCAGGCCGTGAGCGGCAAGCAACTCGGCGATCCTGATAAATTGGCAGCGGCTGTCTTGATGTTGGTGGATTCCACCAATCCTCCGCCGCAGCTCCTTCTCGGTAGCGACGCCTTCAAGCATGTGTCGGCCAAGTTGGAGCGCCTTCAACAGGAAATCAATGCCTGGAAATCCGTTACATTCTCGACTGATGGCGAGAGATCGTAAATTTTTCGAGCCTCACGGTGCTCTGCGCCGTCGAGTGGACGAGTGCGCTGCAGCCAAAGCAGCGTAGTGAGCTTGAGGCAAAGCTGGCCGCTGGAACTCGCCACGACCGCCGTCATCATCAACGCGATCTCGCCTGGACCCACGGAGATCGAACTGTCTCGGACGAACAACCTCTCGCAAGCGACAGTGCGCGACGCCCATCCGGTCTTGCTGCAACAAAACGCAATATTCCTGGAATGCTGTCGAAACGCCCGTAGCTGATTATGGGTCGCGCCCCTTATGCGCCGTCTCCGGATGTGGGTCCGGCAAGGCTGAACGACCGCTCTGGAGCGAGGAGACGAAAATGGATGCACTCCTGCCGATCGCACGTACCTGTCACAGGGCGATACTCATCTTAGCAGTGAGCGCCCTCTGTGCATCGTGCTCTACCCAACCTGTTCTGTACCGGGAACTGTCGTCGAGCCGGCAACTGCGCGCAACCAGCCCGCAGACGGATCATCGGGTCGCTTTCAACACGGACCTCGACCCGGGTGCCCTCAAGCCTTACGCTTCAGTTATCTTGGAGCCTGTGCGGATCTATCGCGGCAAGGACAGTCAGTTTGGAGATCTGTCCGAACAGTCCAAGACAGAACTGTCCCGCCATGCCGACCTTTATTTCAGACGTGAACTGGCACACCAGCGGGAGATCGTATTGATTTGGCCATGGGCTGACAGGAAGCGTTGCGCTGACGAGGCGATTTGAACCGCGATGAAAAGGATATTGTCGCAGGCGCCGCCCATGTTCTCATATTTGGCAACAGCGAAGGGGAAACGACGACGCCGATCAAGGCCGAACAGTTGCTTTTCCCCCGCCGTCATGAAGACCGCGCGGACGATCTATGGACGCTCTGGAACGTGGTGCAGGAAAATGCCATTAAGGGCGGGTTGCATGGCGTTGGCCACGACGATCTCGGAAGGCCGCGCCGTGTCAAGTCCCGCGCCGTCAGCGGGATCGATCAGGATATCAAGCTGAATAAGGCACTGTGGTTGCTCGGAGAGCGGATGGCGCAATTGAAAGCCGGCAGGTGATTGCGCAGTGAGATCGCGCCGCCGGCACAAGGCGGCGCAGCTTCTCAGCCCGCTTTGCCGTCCCTTGCCGCATCGAGCGGCGCGAGTCACGGACGAGGGATGCGCCTGGCGCCCCACCCCTCGAAGCTCCCCGCCCGCCCATGAAAAGCGGAGCGCAAGGAGCAGGGGCAGTCGGTCCCGCTTCCCCTTGGGGCCACCATGTTGAAGCTCCTGCGGCTGCCCTTGTTCCGCTCCTTGCACGTCGAGAACTCCCGAAATCCCGGCCTGTGGCCGGCGCTCGCACTGATTTCTCCGATACTCTCCATCACTTCCGGATCACACCTCGCTCGTTTCACCTCGCGTCGGCACGATCGGCGGCCGTGACTGCTTCTTGCAATTCCAGCTTCGGTGAATTAAATGTGGTTACGTAACTACAAATATCGGGGCTACAAACGTTGGAGTTTGCCATGACCGTCACCACGCTTTCAGGCCGTGAACTCAATCACGATCTAGGTCGTGCAAAACGCGCCGCCAAGGACGGCCCGGTCATCATCACTGACAGGGGACGGCCCGCGCACGTCCTCCTGTCGTTCGACGAGTACAAGCGGCTTACCGGCAAAATGCGGACGCTTGGCGATATGCTAGCCGCGCCAGGAGCAGACGACATTGACTTGCCGCTCCCACAGCGCTCTGAACATGCCAAGCCGGTTGACCTGTCCTGATGCTATTACTCGATACCAATGTTGTGTCTGAGCTGCGCAAAGTCGCGAGCGGCAGGGCTGATCCCAATGTCGCGGTCTGGAACGAAACCGTCGATCCAGCCGAAACCTTTATTTCGTCCGTGGTCCTGCACGAGCTGGAGATTGGCGTTCGGCTGGTGGAGCACAATGATCCCGTCGCCGGGAAGGTATTGCGCAACTGGCTGGAAAACACGGTCCTTGGGGCATTTTCCGGTCGTATCCTCCCGTTGGATGAGCCGGCCGCCGTTCAGGCGGCGAAATGGCATGTACCCAATCCCAGGCCGATCAATGACGCTTATATCGCGGCGGTAGCCTTCACCCGGCGTATGACACTGGTCACACGAAACGTCAAAGATTTCGAGGGCATGGGAGTGAACCTCGTGAATCCGTGGGATATGTCTGCATAGCAGTTTTAGATTCCAACTGAATCTTCGCTCTCGATTCCAGGACTTCGCCGATCGCGCCGCCATCCATCGGCTCGTCAACTTTGAACGGTGGGATGTAACTCCGCGGATTGTCATCGATGCGCGGACGCATGTAGGGGTCTACTGAAAGCGAGAGATTTCTTACGTGGATCTGTCCCTCTTCGAGGCTCGGCAGCGCGATCTGCTTCAGCTCAAAATTCCCGAGACCAGGCCTGCTAATCGGCCGCGACTTAAGATGCCATGCACGGGCCATTACGTGTCTCCATACTGTTCATGATTTAAACGTTGCCAATCATCACGTCCTAGACACGCACGTCTGCCGTTAAGCCCAGTGTCGTCCTGGCGGCGTTAAGATTCGACATCATCTTGGCCCCGTTCTCCGCATCCACCTCCGCCAAAAGGCCGCCGCAATCGTGGATTTGTGGGATTGGATCAGTCCTTAAAGTTCAGGCTTTGCGCTCCACGTATAAAATGTTTCGGGTTCGCGTTCGCTCGCAACCGACTGCAGATAGCGCGGCTTCCAAACATCTCTGATGAAGGCTTCCATCTTTGTGGGCAACTGAGGACGCAGCGGAGGGGCGTCACCATAGAAACGCACAACACCATTGTTGTACGCGTCAGCACTCAGGTCGTCATCAAGCCATCTATTCGGCGTCCCAAAGCGTTTGAGAAATTCGGCTTCAACATCCTTCCGCTTTCTGTCGATGCGGCGATACTCCACTGGCTTGCCGATCTCTTTGCTGATGATCGCGGCTAACTCAGTCATCGTGAGATCTTCCGAACCGACCTCCCGGATGACGCGGTGTTCGCCTGTCGGACTAGTCAATTCCTTAGCCGCAAGATCGGCGATGTCATCCGTCGCCACCCATGGCATCTTGAGATCTGGCTTATAGAACCAGGCGATCCGGCCATATCTTGCGACTGACTCCGTCCAGGTCGCCGTATTCTCCATGAACCAGGCCGCCCGCAAATGCACCAGGTTGATATTGCTGAGTTCATTCAGCTTTTCATCGAGGATGTAGAAGCACTCCGAATGGCCGGTCTTCCCATTCACGTCCGACCCCAAAGCCGACAAACTGACAGCCAGCTTGACTGCAGACTGGCTAAGCGCATCGACAAAGCGCTGGGCAACCACTGGATAGTGCTGATGAATATTGTTCCAGTCGGTCTTGACCATCAGGAATGCGGCATCGGCATCCTGAAAGAACCTGTCGAGTTCTCCGACGCCTGTGTCAAAGCTTCCAATAACTGGCTCTGCCCCGATCTTGACCAGTGCGTCGAGGGCTGGACCGCCCCTTGAAAGGGCCTTTACCTGATGCCCTGCGCTCAGCAGAGTCCGAGTGAGCTTGGCGCCGATCCTACCGGTTGCGCCGACGACAGCAATTCGCATGACAGTCTCCATCAGGTTGTTGATCACACTTGTAGCGGATTGTAGTGCGCGCGAATTTAGAGATAATGCCACATGATCTTCAAATCCGGCCAATCTGCGCAGAAGCCGCGCCCCTGCATCCCCGACTTCGATCCCGACCGGTCGGATTGCCCGGCAGTCGCCGTGCATCTCGACTTTAGCGACTACGAAGCCGAGGTGCCGCAGCACCAGCACCGTCAGGGCCAGCTTATCCTCGCCTTGCACGGCGCCGTCACCTGCACGGCTGCAAACGGCCTCTGGATTGTCCCCCCAGACTGCGGGGTCTGGATCCCGGGTGGCGTGCCGCACAGCAACCAGGTTACGTCCAACGCCCGCCTGTCCTACCTGTTCGTCGAACCCGGCGCGGCGGCGCTGCCGCTGGAATGCTGCACGCTGTCCGTGTCGCCGATGCTTCGCGAAATGATCCTCCGCCTGGCAGATGTACCGGGCAGCTATGGTCCGGATGACCACGTCGGCCGCCTCGTGCGGGTCTTGCTGGACGAACTGGCGCTCATGCCAAAACAGGGGCTGGAGCTACCCGTGTCCAGCCACCCCAAGATCGCCATGATCGCCGCTGCGCTGACGGCGGAGCCGAGCGACCGCCGCACCCTTGGGGAATGGGCTGCCCACGTCGCCATGAGCGAGCGATCCTTGAAGCGACTGATGGTTCAGGAAACCGGGCTGACCTTTGGCCGGTGGCGGCGGCAATTGCACCTGGTGATCGCGCTGCGCGAACTCGCCAGCGGCGCGACGGTCCAGAGGGTGTCGAGCGACCTTGGGTACGAGTCTGCCACCGCCTTCATCATGATGTTCAAGAAGGCGCTCGGGACAACACCAACGCGCTACTTCTCAACCTGACCGGTCGCGTTGCGACCTGGGCGAAGCGCATCACGACCCGAAACAGACAGGTGTATGATCGCAGCAACCGCCGCCAAGGCAGATCGGGTCATTACCGCTCTCTTCGCCATAGGCAGCGGCCGATCATGTGCCCCGTTCTGGGCGGGCCGCTGATGGCAAAATTTGACGGGCATTTTGGACCTAGCCAATTTACATCGGCTTTGCCATTCGTGACCATGGCTTCTAGGGTTGGCAAAGTTCGGTATAGCCATCCTGGCCTCCTAACCATGAAGGTTGCCCGCATCTATCTTCGGGTCAGCCCTGACGAACAGGACCTTACCCGTCAGGCTGAGATCGAGCACGGCACGCGGTCGGCGGGCAACTACATCGCCGGTGTCTACCGCGAGAAGGTCTCCGGTGCCCGTGCCGCTCCCTTGGTAAAAGGCATCACTTCATGACAAACGATCCCCACCGCCGTTATAGGGCCATTTCCAATTGCTGATTTCCCGCATGTCCTCACCGTATTGGCGAATGTAGCGACCGTGTTCTTCGAGCTTGTCGCGGAAAAGCTTGATCACATCCTGTGCTTTTTCCTTGAGACCCGGCACGCGCTCGATCGCTTCGATGGCCAGATGATAGCGATCGAGCTCGTTGAGAACGGTCATGTCGAAGGGGGTCGTCGTCGTACCTTCCTCGATGAAGCCGCGGACATGGAAGTTGCGGTGGTTGGTGCGCCGGTAGGTCAGGCGATGGATCAAGTAGGGATAGCCGTGATAGGCGAAGATGACCGGCCTGTCCGGTGTGAACAAGCCGTCGAAGACCTCATCGGCGAGACCATGCGGATGCTGTTGCTTCGATTGCAGCGCCATCAGGTCGACTACGTTGACAACGCGGATCGACAGCTCCGGAATATTCTGGCGGAGAAGATCGACGGCAGCGAGCGTCTCCATGGTGGGGACATCACCGGCGCAGGCCATGACGACATCCGGTTCGACCGCGCTCTGTTCGTTGCTGGCCCAATCCCAAATGCCGATGCCGGCTTCGCAATGCTTGACTGCTTCATCCATCGACAGCCATTGCAGCTCCGGTTGTTTGCCGGCGACGATGACATTGATGCGGTCATAGGTTTTCAGGCAATGGTCGCCGGTCCATAGCAGCGTATTGGCATCCGGCGGCAGGTAGATGCGCACTGTGTCGGCTCTCTTGTTGGCAACAACATCGATGAACCCCGGATCCTGATGGCTGAAGCCATTATGGTCCTGTCGCCAGACATGCGAGGTCAAAAGGTAGTTCAGCGAGGAAACCGGCTTTCGCCATGGCAGTTCGCGCGACACTTTCAGCCATTTGGCGTGCTGATTGAACATCGAATCAACGATGTGAATGAAGGCTTCATAGCAGGAGAACAGACCATGGCGGCCAGTCAGCAGATAGCCTTCGAGCCATCCCTGGCATAGATGTTCGCTGAGTACTTCCATGACCCGGCCGTCTCGGGCTAGACTGACGTCATAGGGCTCTATCTCCTCCATCCACACACGGTTTGTCACTTCGAAGACGCTCCCGAGACGGTTGGATTCCGTCTCGTCTGGGCCGAAGATGCGGAAATTGGCGTGATCGGCATTGAGGGTGAGGATATCGCGCAGATAATGCCCGAGAATCTCGGTCGATTGAGCCATTGTTCTGCCTCGCTCCGAGACGGCAACCGCATAGTCGCGAATATCGGGTACGACGAGCTCACGGCGCAGCAAGCCGCCATTGGCATGAGGATTTGCACCCATGCGGCGTTCGCCTGCCGGTGCCAGCGCACGTAATTCCTCTTTCAAGCGCCCGTCGGTGTCGAACAGATCCTCAGGGTTGTAGCTGCGCATCCAATCTTCCAGGATCTTTCGATGGCTGGGGTTCTCGCGGCAATTGGAAACCGGCACCTGATGCGCCCGCCAGAAACCCTCGACCTTCTTGCCGTCGACTTCCTTCGGTCCTGTCCAGCCCTTCGGACTTCTGAGCACGATCATCGGCCAGCGCGGGCAGAAATTGCCCGGAGCGCCGGTGCGGGCTTCGGCCTGGATGGCGCGGATGCGGTCGAAAACCTGTTCGAAGGTCGCAGCCATCGCCTGATGCATCTGGTGCGGATCGGAACCTTCGACGAAGAAGGGTTCGTAGCCGTAGCCGATGAAGAGATGACGTAGATCCTCGTCTGTGTCGCGGCCAAGGATGGTCGGATTGGCGATCTTGTAGCCATTGAGATGCAGGATCGGCAGCACCGCGCCGTCGCGGGCCGGGTTGAGAAACTTGTTGGAGTGCCAGCTTGCGGCAAGCGGACCGGTTTCCGCTTCGCCATCACCGACGACACAGGCGGCGATCAGATCGGGATTGTCGAAGACGGCGCCATAGGCATGCACCAGCGCATAGCCGAGTTCGCCGCCCTCATGGATCGATCCCGGTGTTTCAGGCGCCGCATGACTCGGAATGCCGCCGGGAAAGGAGAACTGACGGAACAGCTTGCGCATGCCGTCCGTATCCGTCGAAATATCCGGGTAGATCTCGCTGTAGGTGCCTTCGAGATAGGTGTTGGCGACCATGCCGGGGCCGCCATGCCCGGGGCCGCAAATATAGATGATATTAAGATCGCGATTTCGGATGACCCGGTTGAGATGGGCGTAGATGAAGTTCAGCCCTGGGGTCGTGCCCCAGTGGCCGAGCAGGCGCGGCTTGATATGCTCGACCGTCAGCGGTTCGCGCAGCAACGGATTGTCGAGCAGGTAGATCTGGCCGACCGAGAGGTAATTGGCCGCCCGCCAATAGCGGTCGATGAGGTCGAGTTCGGCGGCGGCGAGCGGATGTGTAAAAGTCGCGGCTGGCTGGTTTTCCATGTGGTTGCTCCGATTCAATATGGTCGTTCGTTACACTGCCGCGAACGGCGCGATGGGCTGCTGATCTGGATCACTTGCCTGCCAGAACCGACAGGGCTTCATTGGCGATGATCTGCTCCTCGTCCGTTGCGATGACGAAGGTCGCCACAGAGCTTGCCGAAGTGCTGATGATGGACGCGCTGGTGGCATTCGCTTTACCGTCGAGGGCGACGCCCAACCATCGCAGGCGGTCGCAGATCGCGGCACGGATTTCCGGCTGATGCTCGCCGATCCCGGCGGTGAAAACGATGCCGTCCAGGCCGCCAAGCGTTGCCGTCATGCGGCCGATTTCGCCAGCAATCCGCAAGGCAAACAGATCAATCGCTTCTCGCGCCTCAGGACGCTCGTCTTTCAGCAGATCACGGGTATCACCGCTGATGCTCGATACGCCGAGCAGACCGGAGCGATGATAGAGCATGTCCTCTAGATTCCGCAGGGTCCTGGCCTTCGGCCCAAGAAGATGGAGCAACACGCCGGGATCGAGTGCGCCGCAACGCGTTGCCATCGGTATGCCGTCGAGCGTTGAAAACCCCATGCTGCAATCGCGGCTTTCACCGCCATCGAGGGCGCAGAGGCTGGCACCGTTGCCGAGGTGGGCAACGATCACCTTGCGGGCAGCAACATCCGGAACGCGCCGGCGTAACTCCCCTGCAATGAAGGCGTAGGAGAGACCATGAAAACCATAACGTTTGATCCCCTGATCGTGTAGGGCCCGCGGCAGAGCAAATCGGCGCACAAGATCACTTTGGGTTGCATGAAAGGCCGTATCGAAGGACGCGGTCTGGACGAGCGTCGGTCGCAGATGTTTGACGGCGCGGATCACACGGAGTGCCTGTGGTTGATGCAAAGGGGCAAGGGCGACCAGCTTATCCAGTTCGCCGATATTGCCTTCGTCGAGACGAACAGGTCCTGTGAACTGATCTCCACCGTGAACCACGCGATGACCCACGGCGCGCACCGCGGCCATATCGAAATGCATGCCGAGCACTTCGAATGCTTCTGCAATGACATCGCGCAGATCTTCGCCTCCTTCGGCGTGCAGGCGAAGGTCAAAGACGGCAGGTCCTTCGGTCAGATGAAAGGTGAGGGGCCTTCTGCTGAAATCCACCAGGCCCTTGCCGATACGACGCGCACCGTGCGCATCCCACTCAAACAGACCGATCTTCAGCGATGAAGAGCCTGTATTAAATGTGAGAAGCAGGTTGGTATCCGGCATAATGTTTCCTTCGGTTCAGGGGCCGGCGTTTCCCACGAAATGCCGGAAATGATCGGCTGTGGCGGAACATCTCGCCCGGCTTTGCCTGGAGCGTGTCGCCTGAGGATCAACATCGTCTCTACGGCAGGACAAGGTCATTGGCTTTGACCCAAATCAAGCTGTTCAATGGTCGCGATTTCTCCTTGATCTACAATCTTGACCAAGATCAACGCGGACTTCGTTCTGTTGCTTAAACTCACACCGATCCAACAAGTTCAAACAGGAGGTGTGACCATGCAAGCCAAGACCATTTTGAGTATCATCGGCGTCAATCAAAACGACGACGATCTACACTCCGCGATCGAATTGTGCCGGGAGTCGAAGGCGCATCTCTCGGTGCTGGTGACAGCACTTGCTGCTCCACCGATCGGCGGCTACGGCGAAGTGACCTCGACAGCCTGGATCGAGGAGCGCGAGCGCGAGACGGAACAGCTCAGCCTAAAGGTGGCTGCTGCCAAGACGATACTGCAATCGGACGACATTTCGTTTGATGTGGCCAGTGTCTTTACGGAATACGGGTGGGCGGAAAACGAAATCGGAGAACGGGCGCGTTATGTCGATCTGACGTTGATCGGCGGCGGCCTTCTGGCCCTGGACGATATGAGGCGCGAAATTTTGAACGGCGCACTGTTTCAGTCGCCGGCCCCGATCCTCGTCGTACCCAAAGGACATGCAGCCTCACTGCGCCCAAAAACGGTGCTGATTGCCTGGGATTCGCGTAACGAAGCAAGTCAGGCCGTCCGCGCTGCGATGGAGCAGCTGACCGCAGCCGACAATGTGAGTGTTGCGATTGTCGATCCTCATGCATCCACCCACAGTAGCGGCGAAGAACCGGGCGCGGATGTCGCTGCTTTCCTTGCGCGACATGGAGTTCGGGTATCAGTCAATGTTTTAGCTAGCGGTGGCCGAGCCGTCGCCGACGTCCTGCGACAGCATGCGACAGATATCGGCGCCGATCTAATCGTCATGGGTGCCTACGGACATTCACGCGTGCGTGAATGGATTTTTGGAGGGGTGACGCGCTCCATGCTGGAACAGACAGCTGTTCCCCTGATGATGACACGATGACATCCAATCGTTGTGCGGTCACTTCGATCTGGCGTGGCCGCTTGCATTCATTCTTAGAAGGGACTTAGAAGGGGGAGAGGGATGGCTGGCATCTATGTTATTGCCGCGCTGCGGCCGGATCAGATTGTGCGGGCCTATCCTCTCATCCAGGCTGCAGTCCCAACCCTTGGTATGGTGGCGTGGCAGCGGATGGCATCAGATGCCATCCGCCGCGAGGAAATCCTCGTCGCGGTCAACCCTCGAGGCTATATTCAAGGCCTGAGCATCTATAGGCACAGCGATCATCCCGTCGTTGGTCCGTTGCTTGATGTCATCTTTCTGATCGTCACAAGTGCTGCCGATGAACGTGGCCTTGCGAGAACCCTGTTTGCCAGCATTCGTTCGCGAGCCAAGGAACTGAGGTGCGCGCAGATTCGATTCTGGAACCAGGATGCAGGGAATTGGGAGCAAATGCACGATGAGGAGCAGTTCCAGCGGCTGGATCATGGCCTGATGATGTTGTCTGGCGACAAAGATCCTTGAAGCTTCCTCTACTGCAACTCAGGTTGCTTACACCTTGCCGGTGAAGACGTAGCCAACACCGCGTACCGATTTGATCAGCTGTGGATGTGTGGGATCCGTTTCGATTTTCTTGCGCAATCGCGCAATCTGGGCATCGATCGTCCGGTCGTAGACTTCCAGATTCCGGCCACGCGTCAGCTCCATCAAGAACTCACGGTTGAGCACTCGTCCAGCGTGGCGAGCGAATACAACCAGTATATCGAATTCACCGGTGGTCAGTTCGATTTCGTTCCTGTCCGCCGACAGAAGTTGGCGCTTGCTGATGTCGAGCTGCCAGCCTTCGAAACGGATGACGTCGCCTGTATCGCCCTCCGGTTTTTTTATCGCCGGTTGGCGACGGCGAAGGATAGCTTTCAGGCGAGCATGCACTTCCCGAAGATGGAAGGGCTTGGCGATATAATCGTCAGCTCCGACCTCAATCCCGACGATCCTGTCGACCACATCATCGCGGCCCGTCAGCATCATGATTGGAACATCCGACTGCCCACGAATTTCGCGAGCAAGATCCAGCCCGTCTTCCCCGCCGGGAAGAACCCAGTCGAGCAGAATGATATCAAAATTCTGCTGCCTCAGGTTTGCTCGCATTTCTGAGCCGTTCGAAACTGCGCTTACGACATATCCCTCGTCCTCGAAATACCGTGTCAGCATCTGTCGGATGCGCGCATCGTCATCTACGACCAGAACATGTTCGCGTCGCTGTTGATCCGAGGCCATTGCAAAGGTTCCAGTTGAAGGGGTTTCGACCCTGTGACAATCCGTTACAAAATTGCACCATCTCTAACACGCGCGGCATTCGGCTGTCACTCGGAACACGTCAATCTACCCGGCATCAGAACAACTTTTGAGAGGGATCGTCATGTTGTCGGCAAATCACGCAGAGCAGGCTCTGAATTATAGCGACGTTGTCGTTGCTTTTGATAAAGAGCCGGCGTGTCTTCAGGCGTTGTTCTGGAAACAACCAATGGAACAGCTCGATGCCGGTAGAACGTTGTTTTTTGAAGGTGACCAGGCAAAGCACCTTTTTGAGCTGGTCGAGGGTGTTTTGCGTATTTTCAAGATCATGGCGGATGGCAGACGTGTCATCACCGGCTTTCTGTATCCAGGCGATCTTGTCGGTGTGTCGCTCAGAAACCATTATCTCTATAGCGCTGAAGCCGTGACGCCAACCAGGCTGCGCCGCTTCTCCCGCAAGGCCTTCGAGGAAACAGTCAATGGCTCGCCAGAGTTGAGGCCGCAGCTTCTTGCACGTCTTTGTGACGAAATGGCAGCGGCGCAAGATCAAATGGTGCTGTTATCGTGCAAGAATGCCGAAGAGCGGCTTTGCAGCTTCTTGCTGCAACAGCTTCAGCGTAAGCGTGAGCAGGACTGCTCGAGCAACGTCGTCGATCTTCCGATGACCCGCCTCGATATCGCCGATTATCTCGGCCTTACGATCGAAACGGTCTCCAGGACCATGACGAAGCTGACAAACAAGGGTATCGTCGGTCCTGCGGGCCGCCATTCGGTCTGCATTATAAAGGTAAGCACGCTTGCACATCTGGCAGGAGAGGGCGATGAATACCACGGCGGTAGTTCGTCCGTCATTTCCTTGGACAATGCGCGGCGACGCCACTAACGAATTGCAAATGGAACAACTATGAACGACCAGCCGTCACAACTTCGGGTCGCCGAAAGCAGATTGGACGAGATCACCCAGATTCTCGATAGTGCAAATATTGTGGTTCACGGGTTCGACGGCGTCATTAGCAGATGGACTACGGGATGCGAGCGGCTTTACGGGTGGACCCGACAGGAAGCAATCGGCCGAGTGGTTCATGACTTGCTATCAACGATCTTCCCCGAACCGCTCAGTACTATACGCGACAAGATCGTCCAGCAGGCTGACTGGCAGGGAGAACTCATTCATCACCACAAGGACGGCAGGCCCATTGTTGTGACCAGCCGGTGGGTTGCAGCGTCCACCGTCGATCCGGGACGGCAGGTGATTGTCCAGACAAACAATGACATAAGCGACCTCAAGCAAATTCAAGCAGATCTGGCAGAGCGGGAAGCGCACCTGCGCTCGATCCTTGCCACGGTGCCCGAATCAATGATCGTCATTGACGAAGCGGGATTGATTGCGTCCTTCAGCGCCGCGGCGGAGAAACTGTTCGGATACGCCGCCGAAGAAGTCTACGGCGAAAATGTTCGTATGCTAATGCCCTCACCGGATCGTGAGGCACATGACGGCTATCTCTCACACTATCTGAGGACCGGCGAGCGGCGCATCATTGGTTATGGTCGTGTCGTCAGCGGGCGACGCAAAGACGGTACGGTCTTTCCAATGGAATTGTCGGTCGGTGAGGCGATCGCCAATGGCAAGCGCATCTTTACCGGCTTCGTACGTGATCTGACGAGCCGTCACAAGATCGAAGAAGAACTGCGGCAGTCGCAAAAGATGGAAGCAGTCGGCCAATTGACGGGCGGGCTCGCACACGACTTCAACAATCTGCTCACCGTCATCAGCGGCAACCTGGAAATGATCGAAGCAAGGCTGCAGGATAGCAAGCTACTCTCGTTGGTTTCTGAAGCGCAAGCAGCAGCCGAGGATGGCGCGAAGCTCACGGCTCAACTCCTCGCCTTTGGTCGCCGCCAGCCGCTCAACCCGAAGCTTATGGATGTCGGCAAGTTCATATCCAGCTTCTCTGATCTATTGCGGCGTACGCTGGGGGAATCGATCGAATTGCGAACCGTTGTTACCGGTTCCGTGAATGAAGCGCTTGTTGACGGCTCGCAACTGCAGAATGCTCTTCTCAATCTGGCAATCAATGCACGCGATGCGATGCCGCGCGGTGGCCTCCTGACGATCGAGATTTCACGCCTTCGGCTCGATGCCGATTATGCGCGGATGTATCCCGAGGTCCGGAGCGGCGAATATGTGCTGATCGCAGTGACCGATACCGGCGTTGGTATGTCGAGCGAGACGAAGAAGCGAGCGTTCGAGCCATTCTTTACGACAAAGGGAATGGGCGCCGGCACCGGGCTTGGCCTCAGCATGGTCTATGGTTTTGCCAAGCAATCGGGAGGACTCGTCCAACTCTATAGTGAGATCGACCAAGGGACGAGCATTCGCATCTTTCTGCCGGCGCAGAAGGCGCCAGCGGGAATCGAACCGGATCGCGTCGATGAGGACAAGAAACCCAATATTCCAAGAGGCTTCGAACGCATCCTCGTCGTCGAAGACGACGAGCGCGTTCGCCGCGTCACAGTCTCCCGGCTTCTCGATGCCGGCTACAGGGTCATCGAGGCGACCAATGGAACCGAGGCACTTGCGCTCTTTCAGGAGAACCCGGACATCGCTCTGCTCTTCACCGATGTCGTGATGCCGGGCGGCATGGCTGGTGACGAACTGGCACACAAGGTCCGAACATTGCGGCCCGAAATCAAAGTCCTGTTCACTTCAGGGTATGCCGAGCCCACGATCGCCGGTCGCGAATTAGCGGAAGCCGGCAGCTGGTTGAAAAAGCCTTATACCGCCCGCGAGCTTGCTGTCCGTCTGCGTGAACTTCTCGATTAATCTGTCTCTTTCAAAGGCGTCAAACGGTGGTGCTGTGGCGCGCCTTGTTGGTCGGCAGATAGCGATCGAAGCGGGAAGCAATCGTGCGAACGAAGGGGCGCGCTGCCGATTTCACCAGGAATAGATCACCGTCAAAGTCGATTATGTCTTTCTCCTTGGCGGTGATCGCTGCGGCTTCGATTTGCAAATGGTCGACCTGACTTCCGAAGGTTCGCCTCAGATCGGCGATGGAGAAGGAAAAATTGCACATTAGGCTCTCAATCAGTTTGCCTATGATCCGGTCGGAGGGCGAAAGGGCAAAGCCGCGACTGGTCGCTAGCGCGCCTGCTCTGACTCGGCGGATATAATCGCCAACAGAGACCGCATTCTGGACGTAGCCTTGCGGCAGGTTTCCGATGGAAGATGCTCCGAGCCCGATCAGCGTCTCAGCTTCGTCCGTCGTGTATCCCTGAAAGTTGCGTCGCATCTTTCCCGTGGCCGCCGCCGCCGAAAGATTGTCGTTCTCGTCGGCGAAATGATCGATACCGAGCGGGATGTAGCCGGCTTCCGCCAATTGAGCAGCACCAAAACTTGCCATGTCGAACCGCTCGGCCAGACCAGGAAGGGTATTTTGATCGATGAGGCTCTGGTGTTTTTTCATCCAGGGAACATGCGCATAGCCGAAGAGCGCAATACGGTTCGGCCGCATCGACACGGCAAGATCGATAGTTCGACGCAGCGTCTCCATCGTTTGAAGCGGCAGGCCGTAGAGAATATCGAGATTGATCGAGCCCACGCCCACGTCGCGCAATGCTTCCACGACCGCGCGCGTCTGTTCGAAGCTTTGCAGCCGATTGATTGCCCTTTGAACGTCGGAATCGAAATCTTGAACGCCAAGGCTCGCCCGCGTCATGCCGAAACGATGCCAGGCTTCGAGTTTGTCGGACCTCGCATTGCGCGGGTCGATCTCGACGCTGATCTCACAATCAGGATCGATGTCGAAAGCACTATCGAGTTTCCCACGAAGACTGTCGATGTCGTCAGGTTCGATCACGGTGGGCGAGCCGCCACCGAAATGGATAGCGCTCACATGCCGCCGGCCCGGAAGGGCCTTCGCTGCGAGTGCTATCTCCGCCCCAAGTGCGTCCAGATAATCGGCGATGGGATCGTAGCGCCGTACCTGCTTGGTATGGCAGCCACAAAACCAACAGAGCCGGTCGCAAAAGGGCACATGCAGGTAAAGCGAAACGGGTTTGTGCGGATCCGTTTCGCCAAGCCATCTGGCGTAGCTTACATGGTCAATGCCGTCGTGGAAATGCGGCGCCGTGGGATAACTGGTGTAGCGCGGTACGGGTTGAGCGTAACGAATAAGCGAACTGGTGAGCACGGAAAAACGTCTTTCAATAGATCTGAGGAGTGATTGGTCGGCACGCGGCCGGGTACTGTGCCCGGCCGCGTGCGCCTTATCCGTGCTTGTTGTTCGTCGCCTGATCGTCGACGAGTTCATACCACATGGCATTGAGGACAGCAAAAGCGGCGGCCAGAGGAAAGCCGAGAAGCCAGGCGAAGTACCACATGCGGATTCTCCTTGAAGGTTAGTAGGCGTGACCGCCCTTGTCGTTCACCGTCTTCTCGTCGACCTTGCCCCACAGCACCCGATAGACCCAGGCAGTGTAGAAAAGGATGATCGGCAGGAAGATGCCCGTGACGACGAGCATGATGAACAGGGTCAGGTGACTGGACGAAGCATCCCAGACCGTCAGGCTGGAGCGCGGATCGAGCGACGACGGCAGGAGGAAGGGAAACATCGACAGACCCACCGTCGAGATGATGCCGAGGATGGCAAGCTTGCTGAACAACAGCACGGTCACTTCACGCCGGGCCAGCATGGCAAGCAGGGCGGCGGCCGCGCCGACGAAACCGAG
>Ga0207671_10000447_pt1 | contig 57005 bp, 44 predicted proteins | sample KBSC24metaG_FD_184352 | JGI IMG/M metagenome (GOLD analysis project Ga0207671, IMG submission 184352) | Corn rhizosphere microbial communities from Kellogg Biological Station, Michigan, USA - KBS C2-4 metaG (SPAdes) (version 2) | ecosystem: Host-associated > Plants > Roots > Rhizosphere > Soil... | reverse complement strand
TAAGTTCACGAAGTCGGCCTGCGCCGACTCGGAAAAGTCTTCGTAGACCTTTCTTCAGTGTCCGAAGGGACACTTTGTGACCTTGCCAGCCCGTGACTTTAGTCGCCAGGGCAAAGGGACACTTCGTGAACTTGCCAGCCCGTGATTTTAATCGCCAGGGCAGTAGGTGGCTACGACCTTTTCCTATGGCTGGCCGCGATACTTACTTGCTTTCTTTGCTCTTCGCGTACTCGGTCGCGGAGGCGAGCTGGCCGGCAGAGCCGAGGGCTTCGGAGCGGCTGGCGATGAACTTCGCATATTCCTTGATAAAGATCTTACCGGAGGAGCGAAGGTCGAAGTCTTCGGGCTTGGCGTTGAAGAACTCGCGAAGGACGCGGGTCCACACAAGGCGGCCGTCGGTGTCAATGTTGACCTTGCAGACGCCGAGCTTGGCGGCGGGCAGGTACTGGTTCTGATCGACGCCCTTGGCGCCTTCCTTCAGCTTACCGCCGGCCGCATTGATGCGGGCGACTTCGTCTGCCGGAACGGAGCTGGAACCGTGCATGACGAGCGGGAAGTTGGGAAGCTCTTCCTGGATCTTCTTGACGACATCGAAGTGGATGCCCTGGCCGCCCGAGAACTTGTAAGCGCCGTGCGATGTGCCGATGGCGCATGCGAGGCTGTCGCAGCCGGTCTGCTCGACAAACAGCTTGGCTTCGTCGGGATCGGTGAGGCAGGCGTTCTTCTCGTCAACCTGAATGTCCTCTTCAACGCCGCCGAGCATGCCGAGTTCGGCCTCGACACTGATGCCCTTGGCATGAGCGCGATCGACGACGCGCTTGGTGATCGCGACATTCTCTTCGAACGGATCGTGGGAGGCATCGATCATGACGGAGGAGTAGAACCCGCTGTCGATACAGTCGTAACAGGTCTGCTCATCACCATGGTCAAGGTGAACGGCGAAGAGGGCGTCTGGGAAGATCTCATCGCAAGCGCGGATGATGCCTTCGAGCATGCGCTTGTCGGTATAAGCGCGCGCGCCCTTGGAGATCTGAATAATGAACGGAGCCTGTGAATCGATGTTGCCCTGGAAAAGGCCCATTGCCTGCTCGGCGTTGTTGATGTTGTAAGCTCCGAGCGCGTACTTTCCATACGCATGCTCAAAAAGCGTCTTTGTGCTGACGATCATTGACCGTTCTCTCCTCTAGTTAGGGCGTGCAACGTCCCGGAATACAGTGTTTCGGCCGAGATTATACCTGAAACCGGGCCAAAGCCGGGTGATTGCAAGCTATTGCGGGGATATACTGAATTGTATGCGCGATCCTTTGCCCCAATCCTTCTACTTGAAGCCCACAGTTCAAGTTGCCCGCAACCTCCTTGGCGCCCTCCTGGTGCGAACCCTTTCCGGCGGTGAAACGTTAAGCGGAATTATTGTGGAAACAGAGGCGTATGTTACTGGGGACCCCGCATGCCACGCTTATTGCGGCATCACTCCCCGCAACGCCGTGATGTGGGGGCCGGCGGGACACATCTATGTTTACCGCAGCTATGGCATTCATGAGATGCTCAATCTGGTTACCGAGCGCGAGGGGCTGGCTGAAGCCGTATTGATCCGCGCCATTGAGCCTGTTGAAGGCATCGAGACAATGCGAACTGCGCGCGGTGGGATCAAGAACCGTTTCGAGTTGACGAATGGTCCCGGCAAACTTGCGCAGGCGCTTGAAATCACACGCGCCGAGTTCAATGGCATGGATATCACTCGGCCGAATGCCGCTCTTGCCGTGTATGAGCGCGCCTCGGAACCGGAGATCAAAGCGACGACGCGCATAGGAATTACAAAAGGCGTCGAGCTTCCATACCGTTTCTTGATTCCGAAGAACGGCTACGTTTCCAAAGGGAGGCCCTCCGTTGCCCCCGTTTAAAGCCATCGTTCTAGGGTTCCTTTTCGCGATTGCGATTTCTGGCGCGGCATATCGAGCAAAAGCGTTAACGGTTTCCGGTGCGGTTGCGGCCACCATTGTGGGAACCGTTGCCTTTGGCTGGGGCGGAATGCCCGGCGCTGCAGCGCTGTTGTTGTTTTTTGTAAGTTCTACAGCTCTGGGCCGCTGGCGGCGTGGCTTTAAGGAAAGTTTGGGGTTTGAGAAGGGTGGGCGGCGCGATGCCGGGCAGGTATTTGCGAACGGGGGAGTAGCGGCCGTATGTCTCATGCTCAGCGCCTTTTCAGGAGGAGAGACGTCAAAAGCGCTCTGGCTGGCATTTCTGGCGGCGCTGGCCGGCGCAAACGCCGACACATGGGCTACGGAAATCGGATCGGCTGCGGGCGGACGGCCGTTTTCGCTCCGCCGCTTCTGTTTGGTCAATCCCGGCGCATCGGGCGCCATTAGCCTTCCCGGAACGGCGGCTTCTCTGACTGGAGCCTTAGTGATCGGGCTAATGGCCTTGATTCCACATGCCGGCTCATGGGGGATGCGTGGAATATTCATTGTAGGCATGAGTGGATTTACCGGATCGCTGCTGGACAGCCTGGCAGGAGCTTACATTCAAGCTCAATGGCGTATCAATAAATTGGAGCCCATCTGGTCGGAGACGTGTCCTCCTGAATGGGCCGGCCGCAAGCCGGACCGCGGTCTGGCCTGGATTAGAAATGATGCCGTCAATTTCATTTGCACAGGCTCAGCCGCCGCATTGGCATTCGCCCTTTCCCGCTTCTAGCGTTTTCTATGGATCTGCTTTCTGCCAAAACTGAAGGCTGCGACTATTATGGGGCATCAAACTATTGGCGCGTTTCAAGCGACTATGCATTTACACAAGCAATATCGTCATCGAAACATCCAATGAGAGCAAGTCGAGTTGCGAGCGGGCATTTATGCCGCCTATCGGTCCCTGAATGATTTGCTGACCCGGGAAATCGCAGGCCTCGATGGTTAATATGGGATAACAAAAGGCTTTTGGCGAAACTACAAGGCAGTAATGCGCGTTATATTGAATTGACACGCTCGCTACCAACCACAAATGCAATGATACGCTTTTGCGCGAATTCCGAAATCCACACGACCGCCGAACAGGTTCCATTACAATGCGGCAAAGACATGTTATAAAGAGATAGCCAGTCTGCTAATAGGCAAATTGGCATTACAGAGACGGAATGACAGGGGCTTAAGGCGGGAATAGGCAGGAAATGACCATGGAAAACCGTAATAATACATCTACCGCTGCGATGAGGCAGCCCATTGAAGGTGTACGAGAGGTTAGCGTATTGGCCGACACAGAAGTTGCGTTTGTAGAGGTAGCGGACCGTATCCGCATGGTTGCCGAGGCGATCGAAACGGTGATTGTGGGCAAACGCAAAGTCATTGACCTTGCGCTCACAGCGCTGCTCGCCAACGGGCACGTCCTGATCGAAGATATTCCCGGTGTCGGAAAGACGACGCTTGCCAAGGCGATTGCGCGCACGCTCGGTTGCGCATTCAAACGCGTGCAGTTTACGCCGGACCTTCTGCCCTCGGACATTACTGGCACATCCATTTTCAACCAGCAAAACAGCGAGTTCGAATTCCGCGAAGGCCCTGTTTTTGCGAATGTTGTCCTCGCCGACGAAATCAACCGGGCGACACCCAAGACGCAGTCTTCCCTGCTGGAATGCATGGAAGAGCGTCAGGTCACGGTAGACGGCACATCGCATATGCTGCCGCAGCCGTTCTTCGTAATCGCCACGGAAAACAACATCGAATCCTACGGCACCTATCCGCTGCCCGAAGCGCAGATGGACCGGTTCCTCATGCGGCTATCGATGGGGTATCCCGATAAAGCCGAAGAGGCATCCATCCTGGCGCGGCAGACGCGTGATAATCCGCTGGACTTTCTTGGCACATCCGCATCGCAGCCGGAGATTATCCGCCTGCAGGAAGAAGTGCGCAATATCTTCGTAGACCGCACGATCCGCGACTACATCGTTGAGATTGTCTCGGCCACCCGGCAGCACCCGCAAGTGCAGCTTGGCGCAAGCCCCCGCGGCTCACTCGCCCTCATGCATGCCGTACAGGCGCATGCCGCGCTACACGGCAGAACTTACGTGCTTCCTGATGACGTAAAGACACTGGCCGGGCCGGTCCTGTCACACCGCATCATCATGCGCCCTGAGGCTCGGATGCGTTATGCCAACTCCGATGCCATCATTGTCGACGTCCTTGAGCGCGTTCCCGTCCCGACAGGCCTCTAGGGCCGTCGCATCGAAGGACGGATGCGGACTTCTATTCTTCAGGCGCTTGCTTCGGCAAGGCGATTCTTTTCAGGCATTGACTAATTGGACGAGACATCCCAATATCAGACCCATAAAAACGTTGCCTTTGCCGTGGCAGGGATTTTCGTTTCGATCGTCGCCATCCTGCTGCACATAACGCAGATGTACTTGATGGCGGCTGCGATCTTCCTCGTGCCTGCTGTGGCCTGGGTAATCGGACGCCTCTTAACCCAGGGGCTCGCATGTGAGCGGGTCTTTCCGCCATCATGCCGCGAAGATTCCAGTGCCAAGATCCTTCTGCGCATTAAGAACACGGCAAAACTTCCCCGATTCTATATACGCGCTTACGACGACCTTCCAGGCTGGCTCCTGCGCCGCGATGCCCACGTTCCGATGATCCTTCAGCTCGAACCCGGCGAAGTGCGCGAAATCGAGTATGTCATCGATGCCACCAAGCGTGGCGCTTATATTGTCGGTCCCTTGAAGATCCAGACTACCGATCCCCTGGGATTGACACGCTTTGCGCACCTGCTGGAATCAAAAGACGAACTCCTTGTCTTTCCTGAACCGCTTGTGCTGCGCCGTCCTGTACTCGACGGCGGAGCTTTTGGATGGCGTGGCGAGCAGGAAGGCTCGCGTCGCGGCGCCGGCATGGATTTTTACGGTGTCCGGGATTATCGATCCGGCGATGAACTGCGCCGTGTGCACTGGCGAACCACGGCGCGCACCGGTAAACTCGTCGTATCCGAGCAGACACAGGGCGAAGCATCCCACGCGGTCGTTGCACTGGATGTCCACACGGCGTCATATCGTGATACGGGCATGGGCAAGCAGAGCGCAATCGAGTATGGCGTCAAGATCGCCGCGACAATCGTCGACGATCTCATCAAAGCCGGTCATAACGTGCAGTTGGTGCTGGGCGATGGGGATGACGACATCATCAGCCGCCGTGATGTGGGCTCGCTTCCATTTATGGAGCGTCTCGCCCGTGCCGAAGCTGTTTCCAGTCGCTCGCTGGCACAGACGCTTACGGACTGCGCCGCCTCCGTTCCTCATGGCGCAACGATGATCTGCATCACCCCGGTTGCCGACCCCGCCCTGCGCTCGGTGCTCGGTGAATATATAGCGCGTGGAATTCCCGTCGGCGGATTCCTGATCGATCGCGCTTCGTTTGCAGATTCATGGAAACTCAAATCCGCCAATGACGCCGATCCGGCGGCGAAGGGGTCATTGCCCGGACGTATCGTCGGAGTCAGTCAGGGTGACGATCTCGTGGCCCTCATCGAAAGCATGACCAATGCTCGCTGAAACGAAAACTCAGAACTCACCGGATACGGAACCCGGCGATCCAAGTATGCCGCTTTATGCGGCAGGGCTTGTCGTCACTCTTGCCGGTCTGGAATGTGTCAATCTTACATCCGATGCCGCAGGATCGTCGGACACGAGCATTACTCTGCTGCTCGCAGTCATCGGTTTTGTCTTTTCGGTCGGCTGCCGGTTATTTCGAATACGGACATACCTGCCGGAAATCCTGGGCGTGGCCGGTCTGGCCTACTTTCTCTATGGCATATTCGGACGCGGCATCAATCCTATTGCGTTCATTCAGGGTGGGAATACCAGCCAGGTCGAGGTTGCTCGCGCGCTTGGCTGGGCAATGGTGGCGATGTCCTGGGCTCTTGTCAGCGACGGTATGGTCGTATTTATGGGGCTGCTGTCAATAGCAGCCATCGGTGTAATCGGATCGCTCAATCAGGATAATCCAGTAATCTGGTGCTTTGCCGTTTACATCTTCGGCATGCTCTTTCTGTTGGTGCATCACCACTACCTCCATGTCCGCGCTCTGGCGCCTCCGCAGGAGCAACAGCGCGATCCATGGCGTCCGGTTATGCTCCAGGCAGCCGTTGCCGCCATTTGTACGCTGGCGGTCTTCCTCGCAGGCTCCTTTATCATCGTTCCTGAAGAGATGCTCTTCTCGAAAATGTCATTGGCCCAGGCAATCCGAAGCCTTGCCGGCGGTTCCAAAGATTTGGCTGTAAAACCGTCCACAAATGCCTATGTGTCTGACGACCCCGATTTCAGTGTTGGGACCGGCCAGGGATGGTCCGCTTCCGCTGAGGTCGTCGCGCATGTCGTTTCCTCAGACCACCGCCCTCATTACTGGCGAGCGCGAACCTACGATCACTATACGGGAGTAGGCTGGACAAGTTCGCTGTTGCAGGAGCGTATCTCACTCGATCCGGTTATCGTGGGGGATGCTACGGGAGCTCAATACGACCTGCCCCAATCATTTCTGATCTCGCCGTCAGGCCAAGATCACAACCTGGCTCCTGCCGCTAATCGCCCGGTGATTTCGTCACAGGTAGACATGCGGGCCGATACGTCGGAGCTGTTCTATGTTGGAGAGCCTCTAAAGGTCGCTGTCTTCGGCACTCCGTTCTCAATCGATTTTTGCAAAGACGGCAACGTGAGGCAGGAGGGCCAACTCAGCATAAAGGGCCGGTACGCGGTGGCTTCGGCCGTCATGCCTGTCGCGGGAGATCCCGATGCCGAGGATCGCCTGAGACACATCCATGGCCGGATACCCTCAGAGGTGCGCCATCTGTATCTTGGCGGACTCTCCAATGAGATTACAACAGACGACGATGCTGAGTTCTTCCGTGGGGAGGCCGCGAAGGCGCTTGAATCCTTGGGGCCAAATCAGCGCAACGAATATGATCGCGCTCTTGCAATTCAGAATTATGTTGCAAAAAATGCTGTCTATTCTTTGACGGTTCCTGCGCTTACCGCTAATTCTGATCACGTCCGAGAGTTCCTTGGGAGCACACACAAAGGCTATTGCGATATGTTCGCATCCAGTGTCGCTGTTCTTTGCAGGGCCGCCGGCATCCCGTCTCGTATCGCTACGGGATTCGCTTCCGGCGTGCCGGCGGAAGATGGCTTCGATCTGAGGTCTATGGACAAGCATGCATGGGTGGAAGTGTTCTTCCCGGGAGAAGGCTGGGTCATCCTGGATGCTACAACGGATGCCGCCACAGACTCGAGCGTTGCGACGCCGGCGAAGCAGTCCGGAGCTTCCTTCTGGCAGGCCGTGAAGAAACTTTTCCGGCAGACTCCGACCATAATTCTGCTGATCGTAATCATTTTGGGCATAGTCGGCTATGTGGTGTTTACTGAGGTCAAGGCTCGGCGTGGACTGAAAACCGCAGGCGCCTCTCATGAGGACATGAAGACAGCGCTCGGCAAGGCTTACCTTCGGTTGACCGCCGCTCTGGGCTGGCTTGGGCTTGAACGGCGTCCTTCCGAGACGCCTTCCGAGTTCCTGCAGCGTATTACACCGCTCCTGCCGTTGGTAGAGAAGAAGCTGAAGATCGCCTTGCCTGTATCCACACTGGAACTTGCCACGGCTCGCTTTGTCGATGCCCGCTATGGCGGCTTGACCCCGGATATGGCTGACTTGCCACTCAAGACGGCGTCGTTCGTAAGCAGCGCGCGTCGTGGCTGGCTGCGCTTCCACATAGCGCGCCTGGCAAACCGCGGGCGGAAGTTGACATGGAGCTGAACTACACTGCAGTATCGCGCACCGGGTTTACACACCCCGCCAAGCGCGTGTATCTATTCGTCGGTGGCGACGACGCCCTGAAGCGTGAGGCTGTCGGCAAACTCGTCGCGCCCCTTCTTGACCCGTCTTCTGCGGACTTCGACCGTGAGGTCTTTGAGATCGGTGTGGACGCCAACGGAGATCAAGCCCAGAGTATTCTATCGGCTGCCGCCGGCGCCCCGATGTTCTCCGACCGCCGTGTAGTGGTGGTGAACAATGTGCAGCGCATGTCCAAAGAGGAGCAGGAAGTCCTGGCCGCCAACCTGGCAAAGGTATGCGAGCTTTCCTGCCTGATCCTGGTCGCGGGCGCTCCCGAATATGAAGGAGGCCGCCCCAAGAGCCGCACTACAGTCGCTACAAAGCTTCAGAATGCCGCAGTCAAAGCCGGCGATGTAATCGTCTGCGATCCTCCCGCTGCCGCTGACCTCAAATCTCGGGCAGTTGAGATGCTTCGCGAGCTTGGGAAAACCGCCGAGCCGGCTGCGCTCGAAGTGCTGGCCCGCACCGCCGTGATCGCGTCCGCGGATCGTGGCGGAGGCGGCAAAGCCGGCGATGTCTTGGTACTCACACATGAACTGGAGAAGATGGTCGCATACGTGGGCGATCGCCCGCGCATTACCCAGGCGGATGCACTCGCTGTAACCTCGCGCGGTTCCGAGGAAAACATCTTTGCCCTGCTCGATGCCGTGGGGCAGAAGAATGCGCCGAAAGCCCTCGCCCAGATTGATGCCATGATGAGCGCGGGCGAACGGCCTGACGGTGTGACAGCCCGCGCCCTCGTTATGTTGGCGCGCCAGCTGCGAATGATCTATGCGGCAAAGTTCCTTGGTGAGAAGAAGGGCGAGGATGCCCAGGACGCATTGTCGAGTGAGTTGGTCGGGCTTGCCACACGACAGGCCTTCTTACTGCGCAGCCTGCAGGAGCAGGGCCGCAAATGGTCGTACGAGCAGCTCCGACGCGGCCTGGGCCGCGTTCTGGCCAGCGACATGAGCCTCAAAGGCGTGCCGCCGATTGCCGGAATGCGCTACAACGCCGATGCCGGCCAGGATCCCGAAGGAAATTTCAGGACGCTCGTTATTGCGTTGTGTGAGTAGGAGACCGCTAACCGGAGCGTTTGCTCGTTAAGACCCACCCCATCCCCTCCCGAAGGGAGGGCGCGTCTCGGTTGGCAACCGCGTTTCGATTCTTGGCGCATGGTCAAGATATGCAAGAGTCCCCGATGTCGGGAACGCGCCCTCCCTTCGGGAGGGAATAAGGGTGGGGCTGAAACGGGTTGCGCCTGCGATTGCAGGGCAGGAGGCTTCAAACACAAATAGGGCGCCGCTCACACAATGAGCGGCGCCCTATTTGGCGATTCGTTATCGGGCCGTCATGGCCCGGACTTACGCTTTGGCTGTTGAAAGCGCATTCAGGCGCTTGGCAATGCGGGACTTGCGGCGATTGGCGACATTCTTGTGAATGATGCCACGCTTCCAGGCTTTGTCCAGCGACGCAAACGCGTTCGACACGCTGGCCGTCACCTGCTCCGGAGCAGCTGAGGCATCGGCGATTGTCGTGCGAGCCTTCTTTGTGAGTGTCTTGATCTGTGATTTCGTCGCCTGATTGCGCAGATGGCGCAGATGGGAGCGCTTTACGTCCTTGGCGACCGATTTGATATTGGGCATGGTCTTCTCGAAACTCCTCGATGTGTGCGCAAACGGAAACGAATGCGCAAAATTATACCCCGAAGAATCACAAAAGTGCAACTGTTTAGAGATTTCTGGGTCGTAATGATTGGCACAGATTTTGCAGACTACATATGTGCTGTTCGTTGCTTCGAGACCGTAGGAGGATGTAAGAAATGGTGACCGGTAAGGTCAAGTGGTTCAATGACGCCCATGGCTATGGGTTCATTGAGTTGGAAAATCCAAAGCGTGATATCTTCGTTCACTACTCCGTGATCGAGCTGGAAGGGTTCAAGACACTTCGTCAGGGACAGGAAGTCGTCTTCGAACTGGCCGAGGGCCCAAAAGGGGAACATGCCACGAAGGTGATCCCAGATACTAACCACGCCTAAGCTTGCAATACTATTTTGCGGGCGATTTAGCGCTTTTTGCCACAACGGCAGGCCGCCCATCGGCCTGCCGTTGTGCTTTCCACCCGATGATAAGGTAGAATAATTAGAAGGGCGCCTCGTGTGCATAGCTCCTGATGGAATCGTCGATTTCACGCTGCCGCATCCCCTGCGCCGGGGCGGCCGCTGAATTCAGAAACAGGCTTGCCGCGCAGACGCATCCCGGCGCTTGCTGATGTTCTTGGGACAGCCGTCAGGATACTTCGGCCGTGTGATGCGTATTCTATTCGTAGCTCCTTACCTTCCTTCGCCGCTGCGGGTCCGGTCGTTTCGGTTACTGGAAGGATTGGCGGCCTTAGGCCATGAAATCACCCTGGTTGCGCTGGCATCAGACCGGCCGGGGCGCGATGACACGGGTGTTCGTTCCTACCTCCGTTCGCTCTGCCACACTGTCCACATTGTTCCACATCCTAAGAGCGAAGCCTTTTTGTCTACGGCGCTGCACCTCGCCTCACGCACACCACTTTCTCTTGCTCCCTATCAGTCCCGGCGTCTGCATGCGGTGGTCGCGCAACTCATTCATGAAAAATCCTTTGACGTCGGTCACTTTGAGCACCTGAGAACAGGGCATCTCGCTTCGCTCATCAGAGATAAGTTTCCGGCTGTGCTGGATATTCCAGATTCTCTCGCAGTTCAGTATCAGAAGCGTATGCCGGAGGGCAGGGAAGGCTCTCTTGATGGTGTCGTAACCGGGCGCGAATATGATCGTCTGCGGCGATATGAACCTCTCATCGCATCCCAATTCGATCGAGTCATCGTGCCGACCGATGATACGGCCGAAAGGATGTTGACTTCAGCGGAAGACGCCGGATTGGAAATTGACCTGGATGTGATTCCGAACGGCGTTGACCTGGAATATTTCCATCCCATTGCCGGCACGCCGGTACTTCCCGGCAACATCGTCTTCACAGGCAGGCTTGGCAGCGCTACGGACCGCGATGCGGTCCATTACTTTGTTGACGAGATCTTCCCGGGTATCCGCAATGCGTATCCGCTCGCGACCGTCACGTTCGTCGGCAGTGATCCTGATCCCGATCTCGTCCATATGGCCCAGACGCCGGGTACGGGGATCGAGGTGACAGGCCGTGTTGCCGATGCTCGCCCGTACCTGGCCCGCGCCGCCGTCGCAGTATGCCCGATCCGCATCCCAGGAGGCAGCCGCCATCGGGTTCTCCAGATTATGGCTATGGGAAAAGCCGTCGTGGCCGCTCCCGAAGCCTGCGAGGCCGTAGATCCTAATCCTCCCGGCCAATGCTACTGCCTTGCAGACACGCCTCTCTCATTCGCCACCCAGATTATCTATCTCTTCAATCACCCCGAAGAGGCGGAACGTCTGGGGCAAAACGCCCGCCAGTACGTGGAAGAGCGCCACGACTGGAAAGTTGTGGTAAAGCGGCTTGAAGACGTGTATCAGTCCGTCGTCGATATGCGCCGCTCCCGGGCAGCATAGCCGGCTTATTTCAATGAACTGTAATTCAGCGGCGTTAGCGGCGGAAAGCGGTGTGAGCTAGTGAGATCCTGGATCCGCTGCTGCGTATGTTTGATTCGGTCCGTCGTGAGAGGGTGGTCCGAGAGGAAGTCTCCCGCAAAAGATCCACCGTTGCCCGAAACCTTCTGAAGCGCCCGGAACAGCTCGATCATTCCCTGCGGATTGTAACCTGCATCGACCATATTCTCCAGGCCGCCTGCATCCGCCTGGTCTTCCTCGCTCCGTGAGTACTTGAGGCTGAGGGCATTTGTGGCAAGCCCTGCAATGCTCTGAACGGTGCTTCCCGCATGCAATAGCTGCATCAGGACGGACCCGACCACCTGCCGCTCCTGCGATTTTGCATAAGCCTTCGCCCAGTGCTGCTTGCGCACGTGGGTCATCTCATGCCCGGTAACCGCCGCCAGCGCATCATCCGTAGTCATCTGCGAATACAGCCCCGTAAACATGAACATAGGACCGCCCGGCAGCGCAAAAGCATTCACTTCCTTGCTGTCCAGCACATGAAACTGAAAATCCCAGTCTTTCTTATCTTGCTCAGGAAGGGCGTCGACCAACCGGCGTCCAATATCCTGAAAGTGGCGCGCCCGCCCATCATGCAGCTCTTTATATTTTTGCAGCACCTGCTGAGCTGCCTGTTGGCCAACTTTTCGCTGATCGCCGGCGTTCGGCGCTGCGAACAAGCCGCCCGCTTCAGCCGGCACACTCAGCAACAAAGGGCCTGCTATAACACTCGCTCCTGCGATCGCTGTGTTCTGAAGAAACCGTCGCCGCGAAATAGCTGTGATCTCCATATCAATATGCTCGTTCCCAATTTTTTTAGAGCGTTCGTCCATAAATTTCACTCCGTGCCAATTCGGCATATATCTACGACTTTATACCCTTGAATAGAGTTCCTTAATTTAGCCAGCAGACCAGCATTGCAATACGCAAATCTTTGTGAAAGAAATCACAATGTCTCTGGGTATAATTTTGTCGGGAGGAAAGGGTATGGCAGACCAAGACGATGTGAAGACCGAACTCGATTGGGCTTCGGTGATCGCGGAACGCAAGATCCAGGAAGCGATCGATGAAGGTTTATTTAATAACTTGCCTGGCAGAGGAAAGCCGATCGATTTGACCGTCAATCCATTTGAAGCGCCTGGGATGGGCGCAATAAATCGTATGCTCAAGCACAATAAAGTGCTGCCGGTATGGCTTACCGTGGAGAAGGAAATCGAGACGTCGCGGGCTTTGGCTCTTGCCGTGTTGGCGAGGTGGGAGGCGTCCGAGCTGGAATTGCGGGAAGATTCCAGATATCCTGAGCTAAGGCAGTTGGCGCGGGATGCCTACCATAAACATATGCGTGAGACCAACGATTTGATTTTGAAGTTCAACGTCAGCTCTCCGTTCGCGCTGCGCGCTCCCATCCCATTTATGATGAAGCGGCGTTTGAAGGAGTTCGATGAACTGTATGGCGCATCGGATGACAGCGCCGGTGGAGAGGCTGAATTCTCACGGGGCGCGGAAAGCATCGCCGCATGAATGTGGACACTGTGGTTCGCGCAGGGCTGATATTCGCGGGCTTCTTCGTGATACGAGGGCTGGCGCAATACCGGGTTGACAAACGGAAACGGCAAAGCTATGTCGAGTCGCTGATCGATCCTGTGAAGCTTGAGGCTCTTTTTGGCCCAGGCCCCGGCGACGATGCCAATATGATGGCTGAACTGCGTGATACGTTCATCCACTTGAACCGGCAGGCCTACGCCGAAGAGTTCTACGGCCTCGATGCGCAGATTACGGCGCTCGATGCCGGCCTGCCGGAGACGGCGCGGCAGACAATGCGCCGTCAGATGCTGCGACTGCTGGACTCGGACGACCGCTGGCTCCAGATTGTCTCCGCCAAGGTCTGCGCAAGTTTGCAGATCAAAGATGCACTGCCCAGGTTGCATGCGTTGATCGCCGATGAGGGCGATGCGCCGAGCCGATATGTTGAAGAGCTCAGGCGCGTGGCCGAGACCCTGGAAGGCGCGGCGTCCGCGCCTTCCTAAGGACCCATTCAACAATAAGCGCTTCGCAAAAGCATGGCAGTCAGGCAAAATGCAGCAGTCGGGTCCGAAGGCGGGGTGCCCTCTGGGCCTTGGTGGCGACTGCCCTTGTTGCCATGCAGGCGCATTGAGAAGGCAATCCGCTCTCGAAAGAAGCCATAAATGCCGCGAGCGGCCTTAGTTTGACTTCAGCGCCACGATTGTGGCGCCGGCGCCGCCTTCATCGGGATGAGCTGTAGCGAACTCTTCCACAAGCGGATGAGATTGCAGGAATTGATGGACGGCTCTGCGCAGTGCGCCGGTGCCTTTGCCATGAACGATGCGTGTTGTCGTTAATCCCGCTGCGTAGGCGTCGTCGAGATACTTCTCTACGTTCTGGATCGCCTCGTCGGCGCGCTGGCCTAGAAGTGTTAGCTGTGAGCTGATATTCATGGCCTGACGGATCGACTGATTCTCGGATCGGGCTGCTTCGTCCTTGAGAGACGGGCGCGACGGCGCTGCGATCGGCGGCGCGACCAAAGGCGCCGGAGCGGCTACGTCTGCCCCTACCATTCTCAAGCCGCTGATTGGCACGGTAACTCGCATTACTCCTACCTGGATCGGCAGAGCATTATCTGCCGGCCGGGCATCTTCCAGCACCTCGCCGATCATATCCAGCGACATTACCCTGACACGATCTCCCTTCCTGAGCGGCCTGTCGGGCACTTTCTCCTGCAACTCTTCAACGGGTTTGTCTTCCGTCTGCCGCATGATCGACGCCTGGAGCTCTTCGCCGATGCCCCTGATACGCTGCCGGGCGCGTTCTGTTTGCCGGCCCTCTTCGTTCGCATGCCGGAGTTCGCGGATCGTATTCTCAATCCGGTCCTGGGCGCGTTTTATAAGGGCCCGCGCTTCCTCATTCGCCCGGTGCCTTGCTTCGCGCCTCAGAGCTTCCAGGTTGGAAAGCTCTTCCTGGTATTTCCGGCGAAGCATCTGAGCTTCAATTCGCGCTCGTTCGGCATCTCTTGCTTCGGAGAGGGCAGTGCGGCGTCCCTCTTCCAATTCGCGCAGCAAGTCGGCAGTCTGATCTGAACCGGTCAGATTGATGCGAGCCTGATCGAGGATGCCGTCCGGCATACCCAATCGCTTAGCGATTGCGAATGCGTTGGAAGATCCCGGCACACCCTGCAGCAGCCGGTAAGTGGGAGCAAGGGTTGCTTCATCGAACTCGACACTGGCATTTTGAACACCTTCGGTAAGGAAGGCGTAGGTCTTCAGCTCGCCGTAGTGACTTGTGGCGATTACACGAGCGTCTGCAGCACGGAGCCTCTCCAGGACGGACGTTGCCAGCGCTGCGCCTTCCCCCGGATCGGTGCCCGCGCCAAGCTCGTCGAGCAGGACGAGAGCATTTGGTCGCAGTGTCGACACAATCTTCACGATGTTCGCTACGTGGCCGGAGAAGGTGGATAGGGACTGCTGCAGGCTCTGTTCATCGCCGATGTCTGCGAAAACCTGATAGAAGATATTTAGCTCGGCATGGGAGGCGGGGACGTGCAAACCGCTCTGAGCCATCAGGGTGAGGAGGCCGACTGTCTTGAGGGTAACGGTTTTGCCGCCGGTGTTCGGGCCGGTAATGACGAGCAGGTGGTTTTCCTGTTTGCCTAACTCGACATCGATGGGGACGACGATTTCCGGATCGATGAGCGGATGGCGCGCCGTGCGCAGCCGGACATATCCGTTGCGGTTGAGAACCGGCTCAATCGCGCGCTGCGTCTCCGCAAGTCTGGCGCGCGCTGAGATAAAATCGATATCGCCAAGTATCTCGACGGATGCGAGGAACGGTTCGGCGACGCGTCTCACCGCCGAAGTCAGGCGGGCCAGCACACGGGCCTCTTCCTGGCGTTCCTGGATCTCCAGCTCCCGCAAGGCATTTCCGTATTCCACAACAGCCTGAGGCTCCATAAAGAGCGTCGCGCCTGATGCGGATGTATCATGGACGATACCGCCGAACGCGCCGCGATGGTCGGCCTTTACCGGGACGCAATAGCGGTCGCCACGTTGCACAATAACCGGATCTTGCAGCATGGTGCGCATGGGGCCGTTTATAATGGCATTCAAGCGGTCTTGCATTCGCGAGAATGACGTTCGCTTTTTGCTGCGGATGCGAGCCAGTTCTGGAGATGCTGAATCGAGGATCATCCCGCTGGAGCCGATACTGGTGGTAATCTCGGTCTCAAGAGAGGGGAACTGAGCCAATCCGTTTGCAAGAGCCGCCATGATCGGATGATCCGAAGCCAGCTTTTGGAGGAAAAGCTTCATTGAGCGGGATGCAACAGCGGTGGAATAAAGGTCCTGAAGGCCGCGAGCATCTAGAACCGCTCCGATTTGCGCCTGGCGCAGCAAAGGGCGGACATCCGTTATGCCCCCGAGTGGCAGGCTGCCGCGGGCATCGAGCAGCTTACGGCATTCCGTCGTTTCCGCCATGCGGGCAAATACTTCGGCGTAATAGTCCGAAGGCCGCAAAGCCTCAGCGCGCTCGCGTCCTAGCGAGCACGCCGTTTGATCCATAAGAAGGCGCCGGATGGCATCATATTCCAGCACCCGGAGCGCATGTTCGTCCATAATAATCCTAATCTTCCGTAGTGTACCCGAACCCCGTCAAGACCTTGCCCGGGATCTCCATCAGAATGCCTCTGCCCTTTTGGCACCCAAAGGGCGGCCGTACCCTGGCGGTTAAAACCGCGGCTAGAGAAAACGGCTGTGCCCCTCCGGGCACAAAGAGGGACATTCGGTCCCAAATCTTGGTCCGCGGAGGCGGACATTTGTACTCTCTAGGCGCGGTTTTAACCGCCAGCCAGGAACATTTGTCGCCCGAGGCTCGTTCTACAGTAGTATCTCCGCCCATAAAGGATTGAACAATGGCCTTCGCGCAACGATTTCTGGCTGTGGCGGCTTTGGCAGCTGTAGCCGGCACGGCTGTAGCGGACACAAAAGCCCCAGACCTCTCTACCATGACTTCTACCCGGTTACGCACCCTTCAAATGGACTCTGCCGTCGTGAAGGAAGTCCGGCCTGAACTCAAAAAGATCGGCGGTGATTTTGCGGACGCGTACCGGTTTCATAAAGTCTCTATAGCATATCAGCAGCCAGACAAGATGCATCTTGAAACTGTCGTCGTGAATGTCCATATCGCATACACGATCAACGGCAATCGCAAGTTCACATCAGTGCCCACCTATCACGTTCACAAGATCGAAGATGTCACCGGCGCTCCCGGCAAAAAGCAGAGCCTGCTCGATATCGGCCTCGTTCCGCCGGAGCTCTTGAACCTCTTTAACGCCGTCTATGTCGGCAAGGAGGGAACCCAGCTGATTTACGACCTCAAGGCAAAACAGGACAGGTTCCACGACCGCATCTGGATCGATCCGGTTACCCATATCACCACGAAGCGCGAGCACTACAACCAGGATGGAAAGCTGATTGTGTGGTTCAAGTACAAGAATCCTGTCGAACCGCGCCCCAAGATGTATATTCCGTCCGTCGTGGAGGTGTATAATCCTTCCAATAAGCTGGCGGCGGTGACCGAGTATCGGAACATCAAGATCAATCTGCCGGTCGACCAATCACTCTTCGAGTTTTGAACCCAACAACAGATACCCAAGAGGCCGCTGGCCGGCCCAACCCGCAGAACACACGCCGCATCGATATCGCAGCGTGTGTTTTGCTGTTGCTTCTCACAATATTTCGCGTCTGGTACGCCGGTACGCTTGAGCTACTGCAGGACGAGGCCTATTACTGGCAGTGGTCCCGGCATCTCGACTGGGGATATTACGACAATACGCCCCTGCTTGCCCTGGTGATTCGCGTCTTCACATCTCTCCTCGGCACAAATGAGATGGCCGTCAGGATGGGCGCTGTCGTAAGCGGCCTCGCCGTTTCCGCGTTCGTGTACTCTATCGCCAAAAAGCTGTTCGACGCTCAAATCGCTTTTGCGTCAATTCTCCTGCTGAATATCATTCCGGAATACGCAGGCGGCGCCGTCATTGCGACGCAAGATCCGATCCAACTCGGTTTCTGGGCAGCATCCGTATATACGCTCATGCGCGCCCGTGACGGCGGGTGGAGCTGGTGGATACTGGCGGGCATTCTTACCGGCATTACGGCGATGGCTAAGCTCAACGGCCTATGGTTGCTTCCGGCTACACTGCTCTATCTTGCGGTATCGCCGCCGCAGCGCCATTGGCTAAAGAAGCCTCAACCATATATTGCGGCTGTTCTCGCCGCCATTGTGTTTTCGCCGTTCGTATGGTGGAACCATACCCATCAGAATGCATTCTGGACGCACATTGGCGTTATGGGCTCTCGCAGCCACGAAAACGACGGCCTGAAATGGTTCTTCCGGTTCCTGGGAGATCAGGCATTGCTGCTCTCCCCCTTGCTTCTGTTAACCCTGTTCAGGTCTCTTCTGGCAGGATGGATGGAAGGCCGGCGGAAACAGAACGACGCGCTCCTGTTTGTCTGGGCTCCAACCATAACTGTCTTCATGCTGACCGCCCTTGTATCGCTCCGCAGCAAGGTCGAAGGCAACTGGCCGGCAGCCGCTTACATTACCGGCGCGATATTGCTCGGGATCGCGCTCACTCGGCTCTGGCAGTCTCGCAGCATCGGATCGCGCGCATGGGTTATTGCCTCATGTGCCCTGTCGATGCTGATTACCTCCTTTGCGCTCTTCCCGCAGCCTTTCTATGCCATGGGCGCAGCCGCTCTGTTCAAAAAGCACCCGGAATCGGATCGCCTGAACGAGTTCCATGGATGGCGAACGATGGCGGCGCGTGTACAGACCGAGCGCGATGCGATGGGAACAAATCCCTTCATCTTCGGCATCAATTACCGCATGCCGTCCGAAGCTGCGTTTTATCTACCTGACCATCCGCAGACATATTCCCTCTTTTTGCACGATCGCGCAAACGAGTATATGTTCTGGGAAAACCAGAAAGATCTCATCGGCCGCGATGCCATCCTGATTCACGACGCGCCCACAACGGATCATATCGATGATGCCCGCGCGGTATTCGAATCCGTTGAGGTTATGCCGCCACTGAAGATTACCCGTCCTGAAGTATACGGCTCAGCGCCCGTCCGCACGATCCAGATCTACCGGTGCCATAACTTCAAAGGCTACGACGTCAAACTGTGGCAAAAGGGCTGGTAGCGCCAACCAGGGGCCTCTGTGCCCCTAACTTCTTCAGGGGTGACCTTGTGGGAGCAGGCCTCCGCGCCTGCTTGTCCTGGTTGGTCCCCTTGTGGGAGCAGGTCTCTGTACCCGCTCATCTTTTGTGCCCCCTAAACTCACTGATAGCCCGTTTAAGAAGAGCCTTATAGCCAAGCCCGCAGCGCCAGCACACTTGCCGTGCCGTCTGTTCGCCGGCAGCGTTCGGCAACGACCAGCCCAGGTATCCAGAGGGGACCGTGAGCATCGCAGACGATCGGTCGGCGATGGCGGTCCTCGCGTGGAATCTTTGCGTTTGAGAATATATCCTGGATCTTTTTTGTGCGTCCGCTCATACCGGATGGATCGATGCGATCTCCCGGCTGCCAGTTACGTACATGCAGAGTGGGAATATCGATTGCCGCTGCATCCAGGCGCACTTCGATTCGATCTTCCTTGCCTTCATTCCAGAATTGTGGATCGTCTTCAATAACCGCACTGATCCTCCAGCCGGCCTGCGCATCCTCAGCCGCTCCCGGCACGGTCAGGGGAATGAATTTCGTTGGCGTCTCTATTTGATCCTGCAGCGAGCGAAATCTCAGATATTCCCCATTACAGGTAGCAACGCAAGCCGGGGTTGGGCTGGTTACTGCTCCGGCATTCGGTTGCCGCGCAAGATCGAGTGTTGCCTGCACGTGATCCTCGCCGATGCCCTGGGCACCGCCTCGAATGGCTGCAAAGGCCAGACGCACAACTCGTCCGCGAATCGCGGGATGGAGCGTCATAAGATCACGTCGTTTAATCTGCAGACCATCTGTAAGAGCCTCAGACAGCTGTGTGAATGTGGCGAGAGCCTCTACGGCCATGTAGTCCGCATCCTGTGCGGCGAGAGTGGAGAGGCGCGCAAGAGATGACCGCGTTCCCGGATGATAATCCCGTTCGAGTAATGGAAGCAATTCAAGGCGAATGCGGTTGCGGAGGTAATGCGACGGATCAGTATTGCTGCCGTCAATACGGGGAGTAAGGCCATGCTGGGCGCAATAGCTCTCGACATCGGCGCGCGTCGCGGTCAGCAGGGGGCGCACAATATCGCCGCGGCGCTGAGGGATCCCACGCAGGCCGTCCAGACCTGTGCCGCGCAGGATATTTACGAGCACGGTCTCAATCTGGTCGTCCTGAGTGTGCGCCGTCGCAATACAGTTCGCGCTGTGTTTTTTCGCCGTCTCTTCAAGGAATTGATATCGCGCATGCCGCGCGAGGGATTGAATGGATTCTCCACTGCGCCGCTTATGTGTAGAAAGATCGAGACTGCCGATAGTCAGGGGAATACCGTGCTGTATACAGAAATCGCCGACGAATTCTGCGTCGCCAATGGATGCGTCGCCACGTAGTCCATGTTCGGCGTGGGCTGCGCGCATGTCGAATCCCAATTCTTCACGCAGACGCCAGAGAGCATGCAACAGGCAAAGTGAATCCGGCCCGCCGGAAACGGCCGCCAGTACAACAGCGCCGGGCGGCAGCAGCGGTTCTTGCCCGCTTGCCGCCGCCCGTAATGCCTGATCTATCGTCTTGGCGCTCATGGGGCTTGGTTACTCCAAACGAGTGCCTCTATCGCTGGCTCCCCTCCCAGCCTCCCCGAAGGGGAGGAGGCAGAGTAATGTGGAGTGATAAATGCCTTCGTACATTACTTCTTGCCCCTCTCCTCCGGGGAGGGGTTGGGGAGGGGAGCTTATGCCTTCAGCTTCTCTTCCAGGATCTGCTTGAGCGCATCCGGCTTGGCCTGTCCGCGCGTGGCCTTCATGACTTGACCGATCAAGAACTGAATGCTCTTGTCGTTGCCGGCCTTGATTTTCGCCACGACATCCGGGTTCGCCGCAATGGCCTTGTCGACCTCCGCGGCAATGGCGTCCTGCTCGACAGGCTTGATGCCTTCGCGCTCGATAATCACTTTGGCGGAATCGCCGGTGGAGAACATCTTCTCAAGAACCTGCTTGGCGATGTTGTTCGTGATCTGACCGCTGTCGCGGATGACAATCAACTCGCCGAGTTGTTCCGGCGTGATTTTGGACTCAGCCAATTCCTGGCCTGCCGCATTCAGCAACCGTGCAAGGTCGATTGTAACGTAGTTTGCGGTTGCCTTCGGATCCGCGCCGCCCTTTACGGCCGCCTCGAAGTAGTCTGCCGTGACCTGTGCGCTTGTGAGGACATCGGCATCATAGGGGCGGACGCCATACTGAGCGATAAATCGCTCCTTTTTGGCATCGGGCAGTTCAGGAAGCGCTGCTCTGGCTTCGGTAATCTGATCTTCGGCGAAATGCAAGCCTACCAGGTCCGGCTCCGGGAAGTAGCGGTATTCCTGCTCTTCTTCCTTAAACCGCATGTGATAGGTCTCGTTGCGGAGGTCATTCCATCCAAGCGTTTCCTGCCGGACGATATCACCCTTTTCCAGCAGAGCTGTCTGACGCTCCACTTCGAACTCAATTCCGCGATAAACGGCTCGGAACGAGTTCAGGTTCTTGATCTCGGTCTTCGTTCCCATGAGGTCGGTGCCGGCCGGCCGGATACTGAGGTTTGGCTCGGCCCGCAGGTGGCCTTCTTCCATCTTGCCGTCGGATACATTCAAATAGATGAGGATCGAGCGCAGCTTCTCAAGATAGGCCTTGGCTTCCTCGGCGGAGTGCATATCCGGAGGAAACTCAGTGACGATCTCCATCAGCGGCACGCCGCTGCGGTTGTAATCGACTTCGCTCTCATTGCCGCCGACATGGATTAGCTTGCCTGTATCTTCTTCGAGGTGAACGCGGCGGATATGCACCCGCTTGGTTGTGCCGTCTTCCAGAGTGATATCGAGATATCCTCCGACGCCGATCGGGTTCTCGTACTGTGATATCTGATATCCCTTGGGAAGGTCGGGATAGAAGTAGTTTTTGCGGGCAAAAACGCAGTCGCGAGATATCTCGCAGTTCAGAGCGAGCGCCGTTCGCAGCACAAGGTTCACGGCCTGACGGTTCATTACCGGCAGCGAGCCTGGGAGCCCCAGGCACACCGGACACGTCCGCGTGTTGGGCGCGCCGCCGAAGTCATTTGCGCAGCCGCAGAACATCTTGCTGTTCGTCAGCAGCTCAGCATGGCATTCCATGCCGATTACAGGTTCGTATGCAGTCATCCCGTGATTACTCCATTTTGCAGCGGCGCATAAAGGTCCACATCGCGCCACCGCTCTCCGTCGTTATAAATTTTCTTAGGAGCGTTCCCGCGTTAGGCCCCCTCCTTGCGTCCTCCCCGAAGGGAAGGCGCGTTCGCATATGCGAAAGGCTTGTACTTCTTGACATATGCCAAGAAGCGAAACGCCTTGTAAACCGGGACGCGCCCTCCCTTCGGGAGGGAATAAGGGTGGGTCCTAACGAGTAAACGTGCCCTTATATAAGTCCACTAGTTCCACGTCTCCACGCTGTAGGGGAGGGGAGCCTGCGTCCCTAAAGCCGCCCATGATGCCAGATTTTGTGACGATATCCAACTTCAAGCAGCCATAAGCCGGCCAAAGTGCCGATGATCAGGCACGGCACACTGGCTTCCGGTCCGAAGTGCCCGCCCGTGGCCCAGATGTGTCCTGTAAGACGCCCTGCTACCAGAGATGGGCTATAGTCGCCACCGGCTACCGGCAGCCCGAAAACCGGCCCTTCCACAAAGTTCCATGCCCAGTGCACACCTATGGATAGCCACAAGCGGCGGCGGAGCAGATAGGCAGCCCCGAATAAAACTCCCGCTTCCGCAGCGATCGAAAGCGCGCCGATCAAGCGCAGCATAAACGATGCCGCCGGAACGTCTATAAACAGGTGAGCCAGACCAAATACCAGAATGGTCGTAGCCAGAGCCCTGTCTGTGCCCCAGAGCCGTTCCAGGGTTTGCAGTACATAACCGCGGTAGATGATCTCTTCGCTAAAACCAATTGCGAAGAACGTGCCGGCCGTGATCCAAAGGTTCTGCACTATTTCCGCACTGTATTGGATGCCGGCAGCATGGTACCACCCGGCAACCCACATCCAGAGAACGACGCATCCCATGGTGGCAGCGCCGATGAGAAATCCCTGAGCAATATCTCTCGGCGCTGTTAAATCCACACGCAGACCGAAATGAGCCAGCCGCAGGTGTTCCCACTTGGCTACAAGCGCCAGCGCCAGGAACGCCGCCAGAGCGAGAGCCCAGTTCTGGTAATTCAGCGGCGTGATGTGCTCGATCGGATCGACAACAGCCACAAAACAGACGCCTATCGCAAGGGCAAATAAGGCGAGACGCCCGAATGTCGCGGACCAGGTAAGACAGGTCTTTGCAAGGAGGGGAGCTAGAGGCTCCCTTTCCACTGCTTCAGGGCGGATCTGCATGTCGTACTTCCTGACAATGCTGACGCCGGCTTAGAGAGTTGGACGCCGCCGATGCCAATCGTTCGCCTGTTCATAGGCATGCGCAACGCGCAGCATCACCTCTTCGCCAAACGCGGGCGCCATAATCTGCAGTCCGACCGGAAGTCCGCCTTCAAATCCGCATGGCAATGACACCGCCGGTATTCCGGCCATGTTCGCCGGAATAGTTAAAATGTCGTTCAGCTTCATTTCCAGCGGATCGTTCGACTTCTGGCCGATCTTAAATGCGACTGTCGGCGTGGTAGGCGTTACGATCACATCGTACTTTTCGAAGGCGTTGTCGAAGTCTCGCTTGATCAGCGTTCGAACTTGCTGCGCTTTCAAATAGAACGCATCGTAGTAACCCGCCGAAAGCGCATATGTGCCGATCATGATACGCTGCTTGACTTCGTCGCCGAAGCCTTCCTCACGTGTCTTCTCGAAAAGGTCCACATGGCCGGTAGCGCGTCGCGTGCGGTGTCCGAAGCGAACGCCGTCATATCGGGCCAGGTTCGACGACGCTTCCGCGGGCGCAATAATGTAGTAAGTGGGCAGAGCATACTCGGAATAGGGGAGGCTGATCTCCTCCGCAATCGCTCCAAGCTCCACCATCTGATCGATGGCCTTGCGTGTTGCCGCCGAGATCGCGGGATCGACACCTTGCGCGAAGTACTCCTTCGGCACGCCGATCTTAATGCCCTTGATGTCGCCGGTGAGCGCTTTCGTAAAGTCGGGCGTGTCGACCGGCGCGCTTGTGCTGTCCAGTGGATCATGGCCGCAGATCGCATTCATGAGGAATGCAGCATCGCGGACGTCGCGTGTGATCGGTCCGATCTGATCCAGTGACGATGCGAACGCTATCAGTCCGTAACGGCTGACACGGCCGTAGGTGGGTTTAACACCTACCGTGCCGGTGAATGCCGCCGGCTGCCGGATGGAACCGCCGGTGTCCGATCCCAGGGACCAGAACGCTTCACCCGCAGCGACAGCCGCAGCCGATCCGCCTGATGAACCGCCCGGAACGGATTCGATATCCCAGGGATTGGCGCTGGTGAACAATCCGCTGTTTTCCGTGCTGCTCCCCATGGCAAACTCGTCAAGGTTGGCCTTGCCCACAAAGATGCTGCCGGCGTCGTTAAGCTTTGTGACAACGGTTGCGTCATATGGAGGGATAAATCCACGCAGTATGCGCGAAGAGCACGTTGTCTCGACACCTGCTGTGCACAGATTATCCTTGAGCGCGAGTGGGATGCCGGCCAGGGGAGATATCTCTTCTCCTGCCGCGATTTTTTTATCTACGGCGTCGGCCTGCGCAAGAGCCGCTTCGCCGGTCACGGTTACAAACGCATGGACGGAGAGGTCTACCGATGCGATGCGGTCCAGGGATGCCTGAGTAAGCTCTCTCGCCGAGATCTCTTTCGAGCGCAGCTTTGCGGCAGCTTCGTGCGCCGCGAGTTCATAAAGCTCCATTGTTTAGCCCTCCACAATCTGCGGCACAATAAAGTTGCCGTCACGCTTCTCAGGCGCGTTTTGCGTCGCCTTGTCGCGGGACAGTGAGGGGCGCGCAACATCTTCACGCATGACATTCCTTAAGAGGAATGGATGCGATGTCGGCGGAATACCCGTCGTGTCAATTTCCTGGAGCTGGCTGAACTGGGCTAGAAGGTCATTCAACTGGCCTGTAAGTCGCTGCTTTTCGGTGTCGGTCAGCTCAAGACGGGCGAGGTGCGCCACGCGTCCGACTTCTTCGATACTGAGTTGAGAAGGCATTGATAATCCTTGGAGGGAATTACGCACGGGCAGGAAGTGCGCAAACCGTACTGAATACGGCCAATTTTACCCTGTTACGGGCATACTTGAGGCCTTTAGACGTCAAAAAACACGCCGCAGCTAATATAGCATCGCGGCGTGTCAGTTTGTTAAGTAACGGATTGTCAGGATTGCGGTGCGGGCTTGGACTTCGTCTTCTTCGTCGGCAAGGCCGCTTCGAGCGACTTCAAGTCCGATAAGTTTTCAAGTTGGAAGTGAAAATCGATCACCTCGTTAATGTCGATCGGTCCACGTGTAGAGAACGTATCGCGCTCTTCACTCGTGATTTCGATCGCCACATCCTTAAGGATACCTTCTTCCCATTCTTCCTGCTTGATGAACTGCTCACCGAGCTTTTTGCACCGTGAGCATCGGAATTTGACGTACACGAAGCTAGGACCGAAGAGGCGAAGGTAATAGCCGTGCTGAACTACGTCCTTAGCGATTATTCGCTGGCCGCAGTTGCACTTAATTGACGTTCGCATATTGCTCATGATATTCCACCTCCCGGTTGATTACAGAGATCTCTCTGATCTACGACATGCCGGACGGCCGCGGAGGAAAGTACGGGGAAAGGACTTTTTAAACCTTTTTGATACACCATACTTCCTAATTATAGCACAATATCTTGCTGCGTCATTCTTACGAAATTACACCGATTTTTTGTGACGCTGTCTGTGCTTGAATCCCTGAGCCTCCGAAAAACTATCATTTCATGATTAGGGCAGTCTAATTATGTATTTTTGTGCCTGGTTGGTTGGCGGCAATAACGCCGTCAGAAGCAGGCGCAGGATCGGAAAAATATTTACGTCGGGATAATTGTGCGTCCGGGGCGCGGCAGCGATACGCCGCGTTCCATACATTGCGCAGGCGGCCCATATAGTTTGACACCGGATACTCCAGGTAACCGCGCCCATGGCCGTCTTTGGCTATTGTTTCCTAGATTTTTTGAACGAAACCGCATTTGCAAGACGCCTCGCTTCCTTTATACCCAGAAGCGAGGCGCCCGGCAACTTTAAATGTAAGGCAGCCAGTCTTCAGCGACAAAGGGCCGGCCGTCGGCGGCTGCGAGGGCCACTTTGAATCCCTCGCGTTGAGTGGGGTTCATGGCGCGCGTCTGATGTGGGAGTTTTTCACCACAGATGCGCAGGAGAGATGAAGGAAGCTGGGCGCGGCGATTTAACCGTCCCGCCCGCAGCAGAAGGCTTTCCGGCGGACAGAAGCCCGTAATCATTGTCGACGCGTCCAGGTCCGATGCTTCCAGAGCTGCCGCAGTTGTTACCAGCGTGTAACCCTGGCGCTCTTTTTCATAGGTGCGAAGGCTGTGATAAATGGCGCGGCGTTCGGATGCCGGAATATCTTCGTGGTACAGCTGCACATTAGGTCCTGTTTCGCCAACGGCGTCCTTGTGAGCATTAACGGCTTCTGCCACGCTTTCGAAAACGCCGATGAGCCTCTGGCCGGAACTATGCGGTTTGCGCGCGGCCGTGAGAAATGCCGACTTTGCGCTCTCCTGCGGAGTGAACGAGAGAAGCCTTACGGGAGCCGTTTCGGTTTCGGACGGCTCAATATCGTAGGATTCCAGGAAACTCAGCTCCTCCCGCCATGCAGCCGGCATCGAGCTTGCCATGACAATGACATCGAAGTCCTGCGCGAAAAGGAACTCTACGAGCTTGTGGAAACGGGAAAATCCATCTTCCGTATATTCATGAGCGTCGTTGAACAGGAAGAGGTCTCGGCGAAGGATTGGAGAACTGGGCGATGCGAGCGCTGAAGGCAGCCCATGCACACCGCCTCCGCCAAAGAACAGATTGTGGAATCTGTCGAACGGAGCCAGAACTAAATCCACGTCGGCTTCCAGCGGGTTTACGGCAAATCCTGTCTCCTCCCGGCCGTCCGAGTAGAACCGGCTGCCGGATTCCGTATCGTCCCCGTCAATATACATCGTCCGGTCGGTTCCGTCCGATGCCGCCCAATTACGCAGCTGCGGCACAAAACGATAGACAAAGTCGTCGAGTGGACTGCCGGCTTTGGCGATCAGGAATATGCGGCGCGGAGCTCCGCCCCGGCGCATGCCGAGAGAAGGGATAACGATCGAATCGAGCTTGCCCGAACCTGGGGGCCCTATCAGCAGATACCCAGCCTCAGACGTTGAGTCTGAAAGCCGCTTGTAAAGGTCGACTTGCCACTCTTTGGGACGTGTCACAGCCCCATCGGTTGCAAGCCTGTAAGCGGCTCCGGCTATTTCGTTGTACGGCATCGACTCCGCGGGAGATGGATACATTTCACACCGCTGTTGTTTGTAAATTGTGACTGCTCCCCCGCTCGGTAAGCGGGATGTTGGCTAGCCATTCAGGAATCTGGTCGGGAGCGAACTTCTCGACGTCCAATTTGAGTAGCGCTTCCAGGCGGACCCCAAAGTCCACCGCGCCGCCGCTGCGATCCGCAAACACGCCTACGCCGATAAGCTCGGCCTTGGACGCCGTTACGATCTCGATTGTGTCGCGAACGCTGCCACCCGTAGTGAGGATGTCGTCAACCACAAGGACGCGCTCGCCCTCGTTTATGTGAAAACCGCGGCGCAGCACGCGGCCCTTGCCGTCGTCGCCGCGTTCGGCGAAGACGCTTCGGGTTCCAAGATACTTTGCCACGACGTATGCAATCAGCATGCCGCCGGTGGTCGGTCCCAGGACAACATCCACCGAATCTCCGGCGAATCGTCCCGCGATATCCTCACAGAGACGCTCGACGTGCTTTGGGAATTGAAGCACCTGGAACTTCTCCAGGTAGACTGCGCTATGGAATCCGGACGCGAGTAAGAAGTGCCCCTCTAATAATGCCCCAGATTCGCGAAAAATATCCAAAACTTCTTCGTTACTTAACATATGTATTTTACCCTTTCGCTTTTATCCGCGCGGATTCCTGCTCATCCGGAACCTTGACACGGTTTTCTCCATTCAGTATACTGACGCGGAGGAAAAGGGGACTTATGACCGACCAAACATCGGGTGCTGCGCCGCCCGTGGCAACGGTTTCTCGGCACGATCCCAGCATCCTTACAAATGTGCTCGTTTACCTGGGTGAAGTTACCGTTCTTCTTGCCCAGGCGCTGAAGTTTATAATTCGTGGGCGAATCAACGCTCGGGACCTAATGCAGCAAATGGCGTTTCTCGGCGTCAATTCTGTTGTGATCGCTCTTCTCACCAGTTTCTCCTCCGGCGCAGTGATTGCGCTTTACTTCGCGCAGTTCCTTGTTCAATATGGCCAGCAGTGGCTCGTGGGCGCTGTCGTATCCCTGGCAATTTCGCGCGAATTGGCTCCTGTTCTGACCGGTGTCGTTGTCGCCGCGAGAGCAGGCTCGGCCATCGCCGCCGAAATCGGCACGATGAAGGTTACGGAACAAATCGATGCCCTGCGGGCGCTTGCCGTCGATCCTGTCGAATACCTGGTGCCGCCCCGTCTGATTGCCGGACTGATCATGCTGCCTCTTGTATGCGCTCTTGCCGATGCGTCCGGCATTCTCGGCGGTTACCTCGTTTCCGTTTACCTGGAAGGTGTCCCGGCAGGGAGCTTTCCACTCTCGATCCGGCAGTTCCTGGAGCCGTCGGACTTCATGAGGGGATTGATTAAGACGATTTTCTTCGGCTTGATTATCGTCATAGTCGGCTGCCATCAAGGCCTTCGGACAAAAGGTGGCGCGACCGAAGTCGGGCGAGCCACCACGAACTCAGTCGTTCTGTCGATCGTGTTCATCTATATTGCCGACTTCTTCCTTGCGCGGATACTGTTCCTGGCGTCGTGACCTTGTAATACCCTTATGACTGACTCCACTGAAATCCACACCGAGAACGACGGTTCCGAGCGAAACGCTGAAACATCGCGTATCGTTATGAACGATGTTCGGTTCAGCGTTCCCGGGAAAGACATTCTCAAAGGTATTACCCTTACGGCGGAGCCGGGCGAAATACTCAGCATCATGGGGATGTCGGGATCCGGAAAGACGACTCTCCTCCACTGCATCGGCGGATTGACGGCCGCCACAAGCGGCGAAATCTATGTGGGCGACCAGCAGATCGTAGGCATGACCGAGGATCAATTGAACCACGTTCGCGAACGAATGGGCATGGTATTTCAGTATTCAGCCCTGTTCGACTCGCTGACAGTGTTCGAAAATGTCGCCTTCGGGCTGCGTCGCCGGCGCAAACTGTCCGAAGCGAAGATCCGAGAGATCGTTCACGATAAGCTCTCGGTTGTCGGCCTTCCCGGTATCGAGAAGCAGTACCCCTCGGAACTGAGCGGAGGCATGGCCAAGCGCGTCGGATTGGCTCGCGCTATCGCAATGGAGCCGGAGATTTTGCTCTACGACGAGCCTACCAGTGGCCTTGATCCGGTTGTGGCCAGTGTCGTCGACGAACTGATTATGGAAATGCGTGATCGCCTCAACGTGACGAGCATCGTCGTCTCTCACAACATCAAAAGCATCTTACGAGTCAGCGACCATATCGCTATGGTGCACGGTGGCGAATTGCAAGCCCACGGCACACCGGACGAACTCCGCTCCTGCGCCGACCCGATCGTGCGCCAGTTTATTGAGGGACGGCCCCATGGGCCGATCGAAGTGGCCCACTTATAATCACCATGTCAACTCAGCGATATTCAATGGGAGTCGGTATTGTGGTGATAATCGCCGTTGCGCTTATCATCGGAACCGTCTTCTTTTTTCAAGGCTGGCGCACCGGCGCACAGACATATCCCATCACTGTGCGCTTCTCAGATGCCGGAAGCGTCATCAAAGGCGCATCGGTAACCCTGGCAGGCGTTGAAATCGGTAAAGTCGACAGTATCAAGCTGGACAAATCCACACTGCAGGCCGCCGTTCACATCAAAGTCAACGATGATCAGCATATTCCGATAGGATCGCGGTTTGTCATCGTGACCCCTGTGCTCGGCACTGCAGGCATTTTGACGGTAGTTCCCCCGCCCGATGCCGCTCAGCATCCGGGAGCATCGCTGCCATCAGGATGGGTAGGGCAGGGCGAGAGTCCGCAGGACCTCCAAACCTCGCTCCAAAGCGCTTCGAAACTGATGGATCAGCTGCAGACGACCATCGGCAAGGTCAACGTATTGCTCGACCGGACAACGAATGTCATCGGAGGACCGCAGATTCAGCGCACGCTTGGGAACGTCGAGGCCTCGTCCAAGAATATCAATCTGCTCATCGCCCAGCTCAGCACCGTGCTCAATGAGGACAACGCGCAAGTTCAGAAGCTGCTCGCCCAAACACAGGCAGGCGCTCAGCAATCGATCGGAAACTTGACGGCCGCCACCGCCGACGTCAAAGGCATGACCGCCGAGAACCGCCAGAATATTTCGGAGATCGTTGAAAATCTACGGGATACCACCGCCGCCGTTCAGGGGCTGACATCGCAGGCTAACGGTCTCTTAGGCCCTGAAGGCGGTGTCGCGAAGAACGTCTCCGCGACGATGGCCAACGTCAATACAATGACGACGAACCTTGCCGCCACCACGGCGAGGCTCGACAAGATCACAGCGAACGTTGAGAAACTGTCATCCGACAATCAGGTTCAATCCGACCTCAAGCAGACTGTGCACAACATCAAAGAGACGACTGATCAGACCACCGTTCTTGTCGGACGGTTGAACCGTCTGCTCGGCGTCAAGCCGAAGCCCGCTGCAATCGTCGTTGCGCCGGGCGGAGCCGGGGCGGTTCTCGTAGCGCCCGGTACGACACCTTCTGTAGCGACGCAGGATGTCCCGAAAACGGCCGGCCCGGCCTATCTGCCGCGAGTCGATTTCATCCAGAACACTCGGTCCGACCACTTCCGTATGGATATCGATGGCTTGCTTCCTTTCGGATTCACCCCGAACGGATTTTTTCGGGCAGGCGTATACGGCGTTGCCGACGACAGCCGGTTCAACTTCCAGTACGGCACGCTCGTCAATAAGAAGTCCGGTCTGGCCTACCGGGCAGGGCTCTATAAGTCGAAACTCAGCGTGGGCGCGGACTACGGCCTTGGAAGCAAATTCAGCATCAATGCCGACCTGTACGATCCCAATAAGGCCCGAGCCGATGTGCATGGCGTGTATATGTTGAACAACAGCTTCGGCGTCGTTCTGGGCAGCGAGGATATCCTCAAGCACCAGGGCGCAGTGGTGGGCGTGGAGTTCCGCCGGTAATCGCCTGAACTGCCTGGAATGCCCTAAAATGGCCGAGTTTTACGGCAATGGCGCGATTCCGTGCACTATTCGTTATAATGTATTGGCCTGCGTCCAGCCTTGCCGGACGCAAACCGGAATCCGCGATGGATGCCGGGACCATTTTGATGAGGACACCAGGTAAATGAAAGTAATTCTATTACAGGACATCACCCAGCAGGGGAAGCAGGGTGACGTCAAAGTCGTAGCGGATGGCTACGCCCGAAACTATCTATTCCCCCGCAAGCTGGCCATCGAAGCCGTTGGCGGAGCTCTTAAGAATATCGAACTGCGCAAAGCGCAGGAAGATCGCCGCGCTGAGAAGCTGCTTCACGGCGCAGAGCAGACTGCTGCCAGCCTTCAGGACCAGACTGTCACTCTGCGTGTTCGCGCCGGAGCCAACAGCCGCCTCTACGGCCGTGTGACATCTTCCGATATCGCCGAAGCCGTCGAGCGCGATCTCAAGATCAAGCTGGACAAGCGAAAGATCGGCTTGCTCGATCCCATCAAGGCTGTCGGGGAATATGAAATCCCGATCCGCCTGCATCGCGACGTAACCGTTCCCATCAAGGTGGCGGTGGTCAGCGAAGCGTAGCAGGTTCCCGTTCTTTGGGGGCCATGGCTCCCAAAGCCCGCCCCCGCTAATTTGAGGTGATCAATGGCGGAACGCAGCGGGTATGGACGCGGTACGCGTAATGGCGGCAACGGCAACGGTAACGGCGCCGAGAACACCGGATCTTCCGGATCCGGCCTGGGCGCTTATGTGCCGCCGCACAACATCGAAGCGGAACAATCGACGCTGGGCGCCATGCTGATCGACCGCGCTGCGGTTGAAAAATGCGCGGAGATCCTCTCTCGGGAAGACTTCTACAGAGAAACGCACCAGCTCCTTTACGACATCATCACCATGCTCGCCGAGCGTGATGAACCCGTCGACCTGATTACCGTTCAGGAGGAGTTGAAAAACCGCGATAAGCTGGATCATATCGGAGGGATGTCATACCTGACGTCCCTGTTCGATACGGTTCCGACTGCGGCGAATGTCGAATACTACGCCAAGATCGTTCAGGAGAAAGCGGTCCTTCGCCGTCTTATCTCCGCGGCCATGGAAATCATCGGTCTCGCCCGCGGCGAGGTCGAAGACATCGAAGAAGTCATCGATCAGTGCGAACGAGCTATCTTCGGCGTAACACAGCAGCGAGCCACAAGCTACTTCCAGCAGCTGCGCACGATCCTGCTGACAAATTACGATCGCGCGGAAGAGCTTGCTGAACTGAAATCACGGATGTCCGGACTTTCAACCGGGATCCATGATTTCGATATGATCACGTCCGGCCTTCAAAATACGGACCTTATCATTGTCGCGGCTCGCCCCAGTATGGGCAAAACAAGTCTCTGCCTCTCGATTGCGGAGCATGTCGCGCTCAAAGAACAAAAGACTGTCGCCATCTTCTCGCTGGAAATGTCGGCCGAACAGCTCGGTTTGCGTATGCTTTGTTCGCAGGCGCAGATCAACGCTCATAAGGTTCGCGTTGGACAGCTCTCTGAAGATGAGTGGACCAAAATGGCTCTGGTTGTCGACAGCATGTACGACGCCAAAATTTTTATCGACGATACCACGGATATCAGCTCTCTGACAATGCGGGCAAAGTGCCGGCGATTGAAGGCTGAAGCCGGCCTGGATTTGATCGTCGTCGACTATCTTCAGTTGATGCGCGGACACAAGCGCACAGAGAACCGCGTTCAGGAGATCGGTGAGATCGCACGGGGCCTCAAGTCTCTGGCCCGTGAACTCAAAGTGCCGTTGATTGCGCTCTCGCAGCTGTCACGCGCCGTTGAAAGCCGTGAAAATAAGCGCCCAATGCTTTCAGATCTTCGAGAATCGGGAAGCATCGAAGCGGAGGCGGACATGGTCTGCTTCCTTTACCGCGACGCTTATTATAAAATGAAGGAAGCCTTCCAAGCGGAAGGTCTGGAGCGTCCCGAGAAAGTCGAGATGGAAGAAGCGGAGGTCATTGTCGGCAAACACCGAAACGGACCAACCGGGGTTGTCAAAGTCGGGTTTATGCCCGAATTTGCCAAATACTGTAATCTTGAACTAGCCCGTGGCGATGAACCTACGGGCTTCTAATCACGTGATGTAAAACTGTCTATGATGAAAGTGTTGGTAGTTGGTGGTGGCGGGCGCGAGCACGCGCTCGTGTGGAAGCTGGCTCAGAGCCCGCAGGTCAGCCGCATTTATGCGGCGCCCGGGAATGCCGGTATCTCCGAGTTGGCGGAGTGCGTCCCGATCCCAGCAAGCGATATCACATCGCTCCTGGCTTTTGCCGTAGAAGAAGGCATTGACCTGACGGTCGTTGGGCCGGAAATCCCCCTGATCGCCGGAATTGTGGATGCCTTCGAACGACAGGGCCTGCGCATATTCGGTCCCGCGGCCGAACCGGCCATGCTTGAAGGATCCAAGGCCTATGCCAAGGAGTTGATGCTGCAATACGGCATTCCGACGGCAGCATATCAAGCCTTTACGGAAGCTCCCACTGCAGTTGAATACGCCAGGGAGCAATTGGAAGGACATCCGGATCGCCCGATCGTGATCAAAGCCGACGGTGAAGCTGCAGGAAAAGGCGTGTTTATCTGCCACGACCTGCCTTCCGCTTCCGCCGCTATCGATCGCATTATGACTGAGCGCGTATTCGGCGCTTCCGGCGATCGCATCATCATCGAAGAGTTTCTCATCGGCCAGGAAGCGTCGCTCATGGCCTTCACCGATGGGACTACCCTCGTTCCAATGATCCCGGTTCAGGATCACAAACAGGCCTTCGACGGCGATAAGGGGCCAAATACCGGTGGTATGGGCTGCTATGCTCCTGTTCCCTTTATCACCCCCGAACTCTATGCCCAGGCTGTCGATAAGATCCTGAAGCCTGCCGTCGATGCCATCCGCGACACCGGTATTCCCTACAAGGGCGTGTTGTATGCGGGAGTTGTGATCAGCCCGGAAGGGGATCTCAAAACTCTGGAATTCAACTGCCGTTTCGGCGATCCCGAGACGGAAGTCATCCTGCCCCTTCTGGAGACGGATCTCGTCGACATCCTGCTGGGCGTCACCGACGCCCACCTGGACGAAGTCGAAGTCACATGGCGTCAGGAGAGCGCTGTTTGCGTTACCCTGGCGTCAGGCGGTTATCCGGACTCCTATGTGAAGGGATTTCCAATCGAGGGGCTCGATCAGGTCTCTCACCTCTCTGATGTTGTCGTTTTCCATGCCGGTACGAAACTGGACGAGTCCGGTCGCGTCGTATCCGACGGCGGCCGTGTCCTGACTGTTACAGCTCTTGGGGACGATTTCGCTCAGGCGCGAGCCCGCGCCTACGCTGCCGTCAAGAATATCCAATTCGAAAATATGCAGTTCCGCACTGATATCGGGCTGCGAAACGCCCACTGACCAGTCGTCCTGCCGGATCTGCCTCCGTTGCGCATTTACTGTGCCGCAACATTGAGGCAGGCCGCAATCGGCACACTGCCAAAGGAGACATCGTAAGTCGTTATGCGCATCGTAATGCTCAGCTGGGAGTATCCCCCACGAATCGTCGGCGGCATCGCACGCCACATCTATGATCTCTCTCATGCCCTGCATGATCAGGGCGTCGAAGTCCATGTCATTACCTGCGAACATCCGGGCGCGGCTCCGGAAGAGGTCGAAGACGGGATCCACCTCTATCGCGTAAGCCCTGTCGGTCAGGCAAATGATTTCGTCCACTGGGTTCATCTTCTCAACAACGCAATGTACACCAGGGCGGAACGTCTTATCGAAGATCTGCTCGGGCACGATTCGAGCGGCAGCCTGCTTCCGCCGGATCCTGAAAACCCGATCATTCTTCACGCTCACGATTGGCTCGCGCACTTCAGCGCCGCCCCACTCAAGCACAAGTACAAGCTTCCTCTCGTGGCGACCATTCATGCAACGGAATATGGTCGCAACAATGGGATCCACAACTCCATTCAGCAGTACATCAACCATATTGAGTGGAACCTTCAGAACGAAGCCTGGCGCTTGATCGTCTGCACCGATTTCATGCGGCGCGAATGCGAGAAGGCTCTCGGCACCGCCTGGGATAAGATGGATGTCATCTACAATGGAGTGGAACCGACCAAGTTTGAGCTTCCCGGCTTGGGAGACGAGGAACTTGCGCAGTTCCGAAGCAAATATGCCCTTCCGCATGAGAAACTTATCTTCTTCGTAGGCCGTATGGTTCGAGAGAAGGGTGTTCAGGTTCTCATTGAGGCTCTGCCGAAAGTACGCAGCTTCTACCGTGATGCCAAGCTTATTGTGGTGGGCGGCGGCCATCGCGAGCATCTGGTACAGCAGGCTCGCGCGCTTGGTATTGAGCGATATGTTTACTTCACCGGCTTTGTGCCCGATGAAGACCTGATGAAGATCTATAAGGTCATTGATGTCGCCAGCTTCCCGAGCCTGTACGAGCCGTTCGGTATCGTGGCCCTTGAGGCAATGGCCGCGCATGTGCCCGTCGTGGTTTCCGATGCGGGCGGACTGCCGGAGGTGGTGCGTCATGGAACAACGGGCGTCACGACATACGCCGGCAATGCTAACTCGCTGGCCGACGGTCTGTTGAGTGTGCTGATCAACCCGCTGACGGCGAAATCCATGGCGGATGCCGCGTATGAGAGTGTGCTGACCACCTTCAACTGGGCAAACATCGCATCGCAGACCCGGTCTGTCTACGATCGAGTTTGGTCGGAATATACGGAAAGCGGCTGGGCTTTCCCGGCTCCCGGAGCAGTGGCTGCTATAGATACGGCGCCCGCTGCAACGCCGGTCGCATCTGCTGCCGTTGAAGTCGCGCCGGACGTAGCGCCTGTTGCCGCTGTTCCGGTTGAACCGGAAGCCCCTGCGAAGCCCAAACGGACGCGCAAGGCGGCGCCGAAAGCGGACGCGGCCTCTGAGCCTGCTCCGGCCGTCGAACCTGTTGTGGAAGCTGCGACAACCAAGAGAGTACGAAAGCCCAAGAAGACGGAATAATGTCTTCTGAAAATATGCCCAAATCTGAGCCACAACAAGATATCTCGAAAGACTCGCCTGTTTCCTCGGAAACAGGCGATGTCGCCTGTGCCGGATGGTTCCGCGTCGTTCTCCCTGTCGCCGTAATCGCCGCCTGTGCAGAACTTGGCACAGCTATTCTCAACAACTCGACGCTGCCGTTTTATTTCGTGAAGGGCCTTGGCATCAGCCCGGCCATCTACGTGCTGATGATGATCCCGTTCTTCATCAGTGAAGCCCTGTTTAAGTCCCCCCTGGGTGTACTCGCGGATCGTTTTGGCCGCAAGCCACTTATGACTGCCGGAGCGCTGGTTACAGTCATTACGCCGCTCATCTTGATATCGCTCAAATACCAGGCCGATGCGCCCAATGCATTCTTAGTACTCCTCGGTTTCAGCCTGCTTCGGCTGTTGGATGGACTGGGAGGAGCTGCTCTCTGGCCGGCGCTTTTTGCTTACGTCGGCGATAGAGTGCATGAGTCCAAGCGTGGAGCGGCGATGGGCCTGCTCAATGTGGTCTACATGCTCGGACTGGCGCTTGGCTTCTGGATCGGCGGCAAAGCGGATGATGTCTTTGGCCCTGTTTTCACGCGCGAGTCGACTCTGGGGCATCAAATATATCTTGCGAGAACCGAAGTCAGCAATTATTTCCTTGGCATAATCGCTCATTTTACGCATCACAAGTATAATCTGCCTAATGTCTCTACGGCTTCCTCTTTGGCCGATCTCAATAAGCCGGGGCATTTTTATCCCTCGATTTACCTGGCAAGCATTTTGTTTGCCCTGGCGACTCTTGTAAGTGTCATCGGCATCAAGAAACGTGACAAATGCATCAATGAGCATGGTCACGAAGAGCATGAAGCCATATCATGGAAGAGTTTTGTCGAATGTGCCCGCACCGTTCCGCAATATATCGGGTTGGCCTTCGTTACTTTCCTGGGAATTGGGAATATTGCTCCCATCATCAAGCTACTTGCGACAGATGAGTTTCATTTGACTGAGCCGCAATTCGGTGTTCTTACACTGCGGACAGCGCTGATCGTGGCGGCGCTGGCTTATCCGCTGGGGCATCTGGCCGACTGGTGGGGCAAAGCGAGGAGCGTTCGCCTTGGCTTTGTAATGTGCGCAGTTGGGCTGTGGGGGATTCCTTTGCTCCTCTTCAACCATGCAGTGCGTGAGATCGGCTTTGTCATCTCGGCTGCTGTCGTCGCTCTAGGATTCGTCATTGCATTCCCCGCGTGGAACGCGCTTTTGACTACTCTCTCGGACGAGCGCAAGCGTGGCACCGTGATCGGCGCGGTCAGTGCGGGGCAGGGGGCAGGTGTTCTGTTTGGATTCATTTCTGGTGGAGCGTTCTACACCGAGCACCATGTCAGTTTACTTGGACAGACCTTCACGGTTGGCAACCATGCAACCCCTTTCTTTCTGGCGGCACTACTGGTGTCCATCGGCGCGGCGGGATCATTTATTGCTGTCCGGGAGCGATCCGAAGCAAAATAGAGCGCGAAGTCCTGAATGTTTGTAAATACATCACCGTATAAAGATTACTATTGCGACGCAACGGAAAGGAACAAACCGTGACAACCATCATTCGACCAGAGACGGACACCGATCGCGAAGCCGTTCGCGCTGTTCTCCTCGCTGCGTTTGGAAGGCAGGCCGAAGCTGACCTTGTTGACCTCCTCCGCAATTCCGAACACGTCGTGCCGAACCTTTCGCTCGTCGGCGAGCAGGATGGCGAAGTACGCGGGCATATTCTTTTTACGCATGTAACTGTCAATCAGGAACGTGCCGGTCTTCTTGGCCTGGGGCCAGTATCCGTAGCGCCGACTGCACAGGGCAAAGGCGTCGGGAATGCGCTGATCCGCGAAGGATTGCGCCGCGCCGGAGAACTTGGCTATGACGGCGCTGTGCTGGTCGGCAACCCCAGGTACTATGGCCGCTACGGCTTTGCGCCCGCCTCACGGTTCGGGCTCCGATCACCGTTCCGCGTTCTGGATGACGTTTTCCAGGCAATGCCTTTGCGCCCGGGCGGCCTCGACGGCCTCAACGGAACTGTCCGGTACGCGCCCGAGTTCGACCGCGTCTGATCGCTCAGCCTCTTTATCAGCTTCTCTTATCTCGTATGCCGGACTGCTGACAAGCATTGTCCGGCATATGATTTTTGCAGCTTGCTTGCATACTCTTCGTATTTCATAGTAAAATTGAGTGGGTGGCCGGAGTCGGCTGCCACGTTGTAATTCGAGGACCCTAGTGATTCGCACGCGACTGATAGCCCTTGCACTGGTGATTTTTGCCGCAAGCCCCACATTTGCCCGACCAGCCAAACCCGGAGGCACAAGGCCGCTGCTGCAAAATTACTACCATGAGATGGATTTGGGGTGGGCCGAGCACGACCTGACTAAAGCCTTTTTATACTATTCGGATGACTTTGAGATGACGGGCAGCAATGGCGAAGTCATGGACTTCGGCACTCGCAAAGCCGGTATTTCGACGCTCCTTGATACAGCCCGCCTGATTAAGTCCACGACAAAGATTACAAGCGTTGCCAGCCAGACCGGGGGATTCTCGGCAACGGTGCAGGGCTATCTCTTTGTTAACGGAGTGGGGGCTAAAACCGGCCAGATGGTAAAGATCGAAGTCTGGACACAATCCCGGGATTTTTGGTCAAAGACGCCGTCAGGGTGGCGCTTGATGAGGAGCCGTCTTCTCAGTGCCCGCGCCAAGTTTAACGGCAGGCCGATGACAACGGACGATATCCCGGATCCCGACATGCCCGACGATGACGTCCCCACGACGCCGGCCCCGGATGCGCCGGCAGCAAACGGCGACTGAGGCCCATAAATCGCTGAGAATTCCAAGTCATTCTCCGTCCCTCCGATTGAGTAGACGGAGAATGTTGCTTCCAAAGCGAGATTAAGTCGCGGAGAGCGTTCTACTTATGGATTAACCGTTAGTGTCTTGCTTGCCGTCGATGTGTTCAACGTTCCGGTAACCGTGACGTTCTGAGTCGATGCCACAGTGTTAGTGGTGATTGTGAACGATGCGCTTGTGTTGCCGTTTATAACCTTCACAAAGGTTGGGATCGTGGCAACCGTCGGATTGGAATTGGTCAGGTTTACAACTGTTCCTGCGTACGGCGCTGGGTCGCGAACTGTGACGGTGCACGTCGCTGATGTCCCTCCATGGACTGATGTAGGGCTGATCGCCATCGTGCTAATGGCATTTGCCGGATCAATCGAGAATATTGTGCCGGCGTTATTTGCGCCGCCTTCTACTGTTGTGCCGTACAATAGTGATCCAACCTGGACGAGTTCTCCCCATGGGCCTGACCCATCAGTGCCTGTAAAGCTATGGATAGTGTCTAGGTTGCCGTTAACATCTGTTCGATAAATCGTTCCATAGCCGTTTGCGCCGCCGGCCCTTGTTGTCCCATAGAAGTATCCATCAGTGCCCAGTATTAGGCCGCCGTCGGGAGAAGAGCCGTCGCTGCCCTGGAAGTTATAGATAACCTGGAAAACGCCGGCCGAGGAAATTTTAAAAATAACGCCGTCTCCGTATGCTCCTCCCTGTGCGGTCGTGCCCAATATAGTTCCATTGGCAGTCTGAAGCAGACGTCCGAATGGAGTAGCGCCATCTGTATTGTTAAACGAATGCAGGACTGTTCCTACGCCGGCCGTCGTTGTTGAGTAGACCGTCCCATAACCGTAAGCGCCGCCATAACCGCCGCAACCCAGAAAAGATGAGCTGTTTTTTCGGGTCAATGGCACTATCGTATTGGAGATGCCCAACCCCCAAAAATTAGAGAGTGGCGTCAAAGTGCCGCCGGTTGTGATTTTATAGAATGCGCCGTTAGATGCCGATAATGTTGTGCCGTAGAGATTCCCATCGTCGCCAAACACCAGCCCTGCTTCAGGCAGCTCGCCGTTTATATCATTCGAAAAGGCGAAAAGCCGAGTTACCGTGAAGCCGCTTTGGGCCATCTTAAAGATCGTGCCGTACGTATAACCGCCAATTACGTTCCCGCCGAATTCGCACGTGCCATATAATGTGCCGTCTGAAGCGGCTACGAGAGTGCCGCTTGAATCTGAGCCTTCCGCACTGGTAAAGCTGTGAACTGTCGCGTATGCGCCTCCCACAACTTGCTTGAAAATCGATCCACAGCTATTTGCTCCGTCAGCGGATGTAACGCCGAAAAGAACATTGTTGACTCCGTTATAGTAATTGGTGAGACCTGTATAAGGGCGATCTCCTTCAGTGCTTGAGAATGAGTGGAGTAAGACATAGGGGGCGGCTGCTCTTGCCGAGCCTCCGATGAGACCGGTGGTCGCGGCTGCCATGGCAACGCCGACTGCAGCGATACGAAATCTTTGCATTGTGTTCTTTCCTTTAGAGCGATTAATGGGAAACGGGAATACTGAAGTGTAAGTTTTTATGTTGCTTATCGGTGGAGATCTTACTCCATCTCCGAACCTATCGTAGTAAACCGCCTGATAGCGATTACTACGTAAGCAAATATGCAGCAAGAACTTCGCTAAATAGGCACTTCAATACGTGGATATTTGATATATATAGTGTTAGGATCCTTCATGAAGATATGTTAGAAAATTCTAACATATCTTCATGAAGGACCCTTGGCCTACTTGCCACGCTCACCTGGAGATAAATCCAGGGAAAGGAAGCAGCCATTCAGGAGCTTGATTAGGAAATCGCATGGCCGATTTCTTTGGATGGACTTTTGACATTGGTTCGTAACTTTCTTGGAGTCTGAAAAACGAACTTTACCAATGTCCGCCACTCGTGCAGGATTCCCGGCCTGCCAGGTAGAACACCTGTTGCAAGTATCCCAAGAGAGGTCGCCGCTACCCAGGCCCACATGCGATTCTGCCAATATTCTCATTAGAATTTGGTTTGAAGATGATGGCGGTCTGGCGTCTCTTAACTTGTACTGGGGATTTCATGGAAAAGATAGCTTGCGTCGATGGGGCCGGTGTGATATAATCCTTACGCCTGATGTACAGAAGGAAGATCACACCTGTGACGGGCGATCCGGAAGTTCGCCGATTTGTTCCGCAACGAACATACAGTCTACGAGACGACCTGTCACAATCCGTAAATCCCCAATTTTGATCTCGTCCACGCGATCCACATCGCCAGATTTTTGTCGGTCTGCTATCCAGAGCGGGATGTCACCGAGATGTGACAATGGCGTTCCAAGCGTCTGGAAGCAATCCCGGAGGTTGATCGGTTGAATACCCACCGTCGTCTGCGAATTGCGACACTTTTCGTTATAGTGGCTGCCTACGTCCTATCCGGGATAGATGCAGCATTTTCGGCGCACAAAGCGGCTATTACCAGCCATGCGTCGACTATTGCTTCAAACACAGATTCCAGCTGGCAGCGCCAATGGGCTCTCGCTCCAGGGCGTACCCCATTGAACCGCCTCGCTATGAACCCGCATCCGGTAATCGGACATGCCTTGCCGTCTGTTCCCGGCATCAATGAGCCGGTGCAAACATACGATGTCTTTGCGCCGCCGCAGGATTTCACAACATCGTTATTCCGAAATGCCGCAAATCTTACACCTCAGTGGTCCGCGGATGAGAGCTATATAATCTTCTCATCCAATCGCGATGCCACCGGCAAGATCGCAGCAGATGGCCGCTATCACATCTGGGTCGTTCCCGCAAACGGGGCAAGCGATCCCATCCAGGTAACGACCAGCGTCGCGCAGGTGGGAGAAAATGCGACGGTCAAACACGGCGAATTCTTCCCGGCCCTTGATCCATCCAATTCGCAGCTGGCTTTCACCACCGACGTCAATTCGCCTAACCTCCAGAACCTTTATGCGGTTCCTTTCAATTCGGGCGCATATCTGACGAGCAGCCCTGCTGCGCCCTTCGTGTGCGATAAGACCCTTTTGGATCCCGCCACAAACTACTCCAAGTCGATCCGCCCCGATAAGCTCAACCCTGGCTTCGATGATGTTCGCCGCCCGACCTGGGGAGGCGCCGGAGCGCTGGCTTTCTCCGGCCGCGATAGCGCAGGCGCCAACAAAGGGCATTACCATATCTGGTACATGTATGCCGGCTCCCTCGGCTACCTGCCCAATCCGGCTCCTAACAATTTCCCCGCCAAGCTGACGGACGGAGTACAGGACCAGAACAACCCGGCATGGTCGGGCGACGGCAACTTTATCGCATTCGACTCGAACTCAAGCGGTTTCAGCGATACCGGCCTTCCTGTAGCGCCTGGCGGCTCGCCGCTGGTCTCGAACGGTACGGCAGGCGCGAACCACGCGATCTTCCTGATCACCCCGGGAGGCACGCTTCCTGGCGGAGTTGCCTCGACGAACGGACAGATCACAGCCGGCGGCACAGACGATATCACTCCCGCATGGAGTTTCAACAACAGCAACCCCTACACGAACCCGGATAACTCTTTCCAGTACGTGTCGTTCGCCCGGGCTGCTGCGCCGACTGCCAATCATGACATCTACTACCTCGCCGTCACGGAACAGACATCCGGTCCCGGCGAATCTCCCGCATCGAATATTGCGGGCGCGCAGGCAATCGGCGCCGGCCAGCCTCTCTACCAGATCAATGCCGGCGGCCCGGCCGTCACGCCGTATGTAGCCGATACCTTTGTTACCGGCGGCTCGCAGAGCCCTCCGTCAACGGCCACTGTCTCGACAGCTCCCCTTGACGATGCTCCGCCGCAGGTCTATCAAACTTATCACACAACAACTCCGGCCGACACATCGTTTACCTATACGCTTCCGACCTTTGTTCCTGGAGCCACATACACGGTTGCGTTGCACTTCAACGAGCCGAACACAACCGCCACGGTCGGCTCCCGTGTCTTTAACGTTAAAGTTAACGGCGCAGCTGCCCTGACAAACTACGATATCTTCGCCAGGACAGGCGCTGCAAATGTTGCCAGAGTCGAAACGATCAGTGCGATAGCCGATGTGAACGGTAATATCACTGTAGAATTCGATCATGTGGCCGGGCAGGAAGCCATTGTAAGCGGTGTCGAAGTCTTATCGGTCAATGTCGGATTTGCGCTGCCGGATACGACGACAACCGGTGTTAACGGATCTGTAAAAAACGTTCAGGCCGTTCCCACTCCAACAGGGGCGATAAACGTTACCTGGGATGCCTATCCTACAGCACTCTCGTACAAAATCTATCGTGGAGTAGGTCTTAAGAACACACCGACTGTATCTACGGCAGACCTCTTTGCGACGGTGCCGGCAACGCAGACAAACTTTGTGGACACACAAACAACGCCGGGCGAGGCATATTACTATATCGTAACTGCTGTAACGACGGTCGTATTCACAAATTCGGTTCGACCAGAGTCTGCCGCTAACTCCGTTATCCACCTGATCACGGAAACTAACGCGAATAACTACGACGATACCTATCCGGCCTGGTCTGCGTTCACCGGGACCTTCAGCATGACGTACCAGAGTAATCGCTCTGTTACATACAATGATGCGAAAGCCGGACCTGTTGAAACAGCGATCTCACTTCCCGCAGGCGTCACTCCGATTGGGAAGTCGTACATCGGCATCTTGATTTCGCAAGTCTTAAATCTGGATCCGCCGTCGTTGGTCTCTTTCAATTCCAACGAAGTCATTCACGTCAATGCTGGGACGGGCACAATTCTGCCCGCTGTGGGCGAGGAATCCGGCAGAGCTGAACGATCGATCCAACCGGGCCGCGCCATTACGCTCACCGTACGCTTGAGCAATCGTGAGGCGGGCATTGATAACACAGGCGGACCGAATGGCGGTCCCAATGTTTATCTGCAAATCAAGGATCCGGATAGCAAATATCAAGATTCCCAGGGCCTGGAACATAAAGTTTTTGCCGAAGATCCGGCAGGGCTCATTCATACTCCCGGTTTTAGTAGAAGCGCAGCGCGAATTCTGTTCAACGGATTTGGCGGACATGGCTTCAACTTAGATCCAAACAAAAACCGTGACTTTACACCTCAGGGTGTAGTTGCCGGCAGCGATGACGCCGGTGGAACGGTCCAGATTGGCTTTGCAACAGGAGGTTCGGTTAATCCCGATCCCAGCAATCCGGGGGTTCCCGGTCCTGATCCGGGAACATATACGGTTGTTGGGCAGGAATATGAGTGCCAATATCTGAATCCCCAGGTCGCCAACCCTGGCGGAAATCAAGGCGATTACGGTATTCCGTTCTACCTGGCCGGTTTCGATGATCGAGATCCTCTAAGCGGCATATCTACCGGATTGCCGCGCCCCACGGCGAACGATCCTAAGGCGGGCATCTCCGCCGAATGGCTCCCGCTTCACCGAGCCACTGATGTAAACGGCAAGGATATCTCGAACGACGGCAAAGGTGGCATTCTATACGCCGCTACCTGGACCGCTCCGAGCGCTGTCAGCGATTTCGTGTTCGATGTGATCGCATATGATAAAGCCGTCTATCCTGTGAGCCAGGTACTTACTTCGACAGGCTTTAAGGCGAAGAACTGGCGTATCTATGACAATGTCTGGGGCGTCAGCAGCGCTCCGTACAACGCTGCGGCAGACATTATGCTGGTCAGTGACTATACTGCCGGCCAAAAGTTCGCCGCGACTGCCTTCGGCGGTCAGGGAACGCTCCTCGAAAACGTTCTGCCGACCTTCTTCGGCGCGGAGTCATACGTCAGTGACGTTGATACAACTAAGCTGCCAACTCACAGCTGGTATCAAGTCTATGTAAACAATGCTCCGCACAAGTTTATCGCCGATATCTTCTGCAATCCGGCAAAAGAGCCGACCGGGCAATTCGTGATCATGCACGATAAGTCACGAAACACGTTAGGAGCCAATTCCTATATAGATGATGTCGTAAAAGATAGCGGCAGTATATATAACGCTGAGCTCTTCAAGTCGCAGACATACGCGGTCTGGCGTACGCTTTGCCGCGGCGCTGTTAACGATCAGATCCTGTCGCAGTATCTGCCGTCCTCAAAGGGGCAGCCTGCGGTCAACGACGGAACGACTAAGGTTGCGGCGAGTTCTGTTCCAGTGGCAAATCGGTGCGTGGTCTGGGTTGCGCCTTATAATGGCGATCTCTTTACCGGACCTGGAACTCTTGCCGATGCAACGACACAGGCTCAGTTGACGAACTTCGTGGGCAAAGGCGGACGCCTCTGCGTATCGGGTCCGGATGTCGGATCGATCGACCCGACCAGCTCTCTGCTCAGCGATGTGCTGCACGCTCAGCTCGTTTCTGCAAGCGCCAATGTGCGAGGCATGGTATTCGGTCCGAACCATACCTTGACTGCGAATAACATCAACAACGTTAACAATATCCCGACTGCCAATGCGTACTGGCTTTCGTCGAATTGGCGTGCAGATGCATGCTTCGATACTTTAGGACCGTCGGTGGAAATCCAGGGGGGGCCTCACGGCACCGGTCAGGTCGTATTGGGCAACCCGGACGTCGTCACTCCGACCGCTGGAGCAAGTTCGGACCTGAACTACAACGACAACTCCGGCTCCGGATTGGTCTTCTATGAGAATATCGATCCAACTAGCAGCCTCATAGGGCTTCGAACAGTCTATGTGCCATCCGGTCTTGAATCGATCAGCAACGATTACTACAAGGTGATCGACGATACGCTGACCCCATATCATTTCCATACCCAGGTGCACAATAACCGCTCGATCATCATGCACCAGATCGTGAGCTACCTGCGCACCGGCTCCTTCTCCGGATTTATCCGGGATACGGTCGGAAGCGCCGGAAATCCGGTTGCCAATGCCACGGTCTACCTGACCTCGGCAACGGGCGGAACGACCGCCGGTCCGCGGAAAACTTATAGCGCCTCAACGGACTCCAGCGGCTTCTATAGAATCCTGGGAGTTCCCGCGGGGACCTATAACATCACCGCTGCCGCCACCGGGTTCTCAAGCGTAACGGCTTCGTTGACGCAACAGGTGGAAGGCGATGTTGACGTTCCTGTCAGCATCCGTATCGCTCAGCTGCGGCCCGCTACCGTAAGCGGCAAGGTGGTGAACGCTGCCGGTCAGGCGCTCAGCGGCGCAACCGTCAAGTTCTCGCTGACAGCCGATCCGACGGTATCACAGAGCACTACGACCAAGGCCGACGGCACATACAGCATCGACCTGGCAACGACCGTAACCGGCGCAGCCTATACGGGAGTGGCCTCGCTGCTGGGGTATCTGGACTCGGATCCGCAGAATGTCACGGTAACACCGGGGCAAACCGTAAACGACATCAACTTCACGTTGAACCAGGCGCCGGCTACGATCACCGGCAAGGTTACCGATAAGAGCACAGGCGCCCCCATCAATAAGGCGACCGTTACAGCGCTTCTGCTGAACTCAACAACTTCAGTACCCGCGACTACGGCTGCTGACGGAACCTATACGCTCAAGCTGCAGCCGGGCCGTTACACGATCTCTGCCACCGCGGCAAACTATAACGTGGTGACGGATTCCGTGACGGTCTCCGCTGGACAGACGCTTACGAATGAGAACTTTGCGCTGACATTTACGCCGGCGGGTTCGTTCGGCGGCCTCGTAACCACGACGACAGGCGGTCCGCTGCCGGGTGTTGTGATTACAGCCACCAACGCGACCAGCTCGATTACAGTCACCAGCGGTGCGGTCACATCACCCGTAGCGCCCAACGGCGACGGCAAGCCGCTGAACTACTTCGCGAATGCGCAACCGGGCACATACACGGTAACTTTCGATGCCACATCTCTTGCCTACGGCAAGAAGACCGTTTCGAATGTCATCGTGAAGTCCGGGGTATTTACCCGCATCCCCGATGTCAGCTTCAGCAGCGGCCAGCTTATCGGTCTGGTTCTGGCCAGCCCGAACAGTGGCCCGATCGGAGGCGTCACGGTTACGGCCCAGTCCCTGGAAGGCGTAGTAATCGGCACGGCGACGACAACCAGCACGACGACGAGCCCGGCATCTCCGAAGGGAGACGGCAAGCCGATCAACTACTCGATAACACTCGTGCCCGGCACGGTGTGCAATGTGATCTTCAGCCGCCCTGGTTTCGCCGACATTACCGTGTCGAACGTCACAATCCCGGCTGGACCTGTACGCGTAGACAAAGCATTCCCGGCAATCCACAGCTTCACGGCAGGATTGCAGTTCTTCTCGCTGCCCTACAACTACAACACGACCTGGGACGCCCTCTTTGGCCCGCTGGGCACAACCCGATCACATATTGCCATCTATCAGCAGGCGCTGGGCCAGTATGTGCTGGACCCGACCAGCCCCGCTACAACTCCTGTGCTGGGCTACGGATACTGGGTGCGGCTCCAGAAAGCGACCGATATCGTAACGGCCGGTTCGCTTCCGACAACTGCAACAGTGGCCGTTCCGCTCGCTAAGGGCTGGAACATGATCGGTGTGCCAAGCACGTCGGCCTTCCTGGTAAATCGGCTTACCTTCGCAAATCCGGTTGATCCGGCTAATCCGATCACCTGGGCGCAGGCGACCAGCATCGCTTACAATCTGGTTGCCCCGGCGTTGTACAGCTACAATCAATCGACCGGGCTGTACGTAAGCACCGACACAGCTGGGACATCTCAGCTGCAGCCATGGACGGGCTACTGGATCCACGCATACAGCAACTGTACGGTCCTGATACCGACAACAGGTCCGTAGCATTTTCGAAGTGAGAATATGAAAATGGAAGGCTCACGGAATGAGCCTTCCAATTTACCTTTCCTCGCCACGCAATAAGTATTGAGGAGGAGTGCGACAGAGTGAAATCCTTTAAGAAGCACTGGTGCGTAAGACCAATTAGCTATATGCTCTCGCTGCATCTGGTTGTCTTGCCATTAGTCCTGATGTTTCTCGGTGGCGGCGTGTCCGCCCAGGCTCAGGGAATTACAGACCTGACCAGAACGGCTCTCCCACAATGGGCCGTACTGGACTTTAGCAACGACTCCGGATACGGCGGGTCGGAGATCGGGCGCCAGGCGTCCGATTCTCTCGTCTTGGAAATCGGCAAGACCAACAAGATCGATGTCGTTCCACGGCAGCAAGTGCTGAGCGCAATCCAGACCCTTGGTCTGTCTGTGCCTCTGGACGCAGTCGCGACCCAGAAATTGGGACGCGAACTGAACGTCGATGCGGTCGTCGTCGGCAATATCGCCACCGTCGCATTCGACAATAACCCCCGGCGCGCTACCGCGGGTGTTATCGTCAAAGTCGTTGACAGCAACACCGGATTGTATATAAACGGCGCCATCGCGCAGGGAACATCCACGCCGCGCCCGATCGGAACCAACGACGACGATGCGCTGGTCAATCAGGCGATCGACAACGGCACATTCGCCGCAGTAAAGCAGATCACGAATTACAGCCTTCCGAAGGCTACGGTTATGCAGGCTGAGGACGAAAATACCGTCCTTCTTAACAAGGGAACCAAAGACGGCCTCTATGACGGACTGGATCTGGTTGTTACACGGCGCGGTTCCGAAGTCGGCCGTGTCCGCGTATCCCGCGCAGGCTCTGACAACTCAGATGCCGTCGTGACCGTCCGCGGAGCCGGCATCGCTCCGGAAGACAAGGCTACGGCGATCTTCCAGCTGCCTCACTATTCCGTGAGCAAAAGCAAGATCATCTCAGGCGGCGCGATTGTCGCTGATAACGCTGCATCTGGAAAGTCGACGCATCGCAGCAATTTCAGCGGCGTGGGCGGCATCCTTGCTTCCGTTCTGATCGGCGCTCTTCTGCTTTCGCTGGTTAAGCGCGGCAACGGAGATGCGGCTCTTGGCGGCGGCGAAATCGGCGCGCCAACCGCCGTCGAAATCGGCTTCTTCGATCCCACCGGCGCATTTGTAGTCGGCGGCCAGGGACCATCGCTGGTGAATACCGCTTCGTTCCCTCTCCTTCCTGGGGTTGTTGCGCTTCAAGATTACTCTCCCGTCGCGATCCATGTTACGGCTAACCATGGCAATGTGAATCCCTTCCTGTTCCAGGAATTCCATTGCTACAGACCGGACTTTACAGGCCAGAACGTAACGATCGTTGGCTCTACAGTAAATGTCATTCCTCACCCGGGCCAGCTGCCTGTTTATACTCAGGCAAGCCCTTCGGCAATGGATTTCTGGGATGACGGATTTGATAGACCGATCTCCTACCAGACTATTCAGCCGGGAACTCCCGCCCCCACATTGGTCACCTCTTTGGGTGGTATCGTTATCGGCACAGGTCTTCACACCAATGTTGTAGGCAAGAGATTTGCCTACACGATCGAAGGTCTCTGGAAGTCGTCCACAACCGGTGGAAGCTCAAGCGGCGGTCTTCCCCCTCCGGGAGATCCGAATGGCTATGCGCTCACGAAGAAGTCGGCTACCAATACGGTTACGTATCTCCAGCCGGTCCTACTGCAGACTAGCTCCTTTGCGGGCACCGAGCCTGCCTCGGTGAAACTGACCCTCAAATCGACACTGGGCGCAAATGACTATATCCTGCAGCTGTCCGGCAATGCCGCGTTCTCAGGCGCTCTGGTTTACAAGCCGTTCAATCCGGGACTGATCCAGCCGACATCTGCTACACAGCTCGTACCGCGAGGCGGAGCGGAATTCCCGTTCTTTGATCCGATCATTGGTCTGGATATGACACAGGTTGTTTCGAAGCTCGGCAATCCGAGCATCGTCTTCGCACGGGTCGGAGTGCGCGATTCCGCTAACGGCGCCAGCACTGCGCGAAACCCGTATATCTTCTCACAAACCGTGGAAGTGGATCAGAAGCTCCTTGGGAACCTCAAGAGCAACCATCGCTAAACCCGTATCATTCTCGATCTCTCAGCCGGCGCGTGAAAGCGCGCCGGCTCCATCCCAGTGAGGTTAACATGGCCTTGCCATATAGAAGCCGCCGGCTAATGACCGGGGCAGTCGCCGCAGCAATGGCAGCGGCGATGTTCGTGCCGATCAGCAGCGCGCAGGCGCAGGAACCATCCCCGTCAAATGCGGCTGCTCAGACACTGGTGCCGGCCGGTACCGTAGATGTACATAGCATCCTGCTGTTTCCAATCTCCAATCAGAGCGGAAGCAAGGATAACGACAACGTAGGACCTCTTCTTGACGACGCCATTCGCCTGCGTTTGGCCAATGTCAACAAGTTCCGTGTCCAGCGCTTCAGCCGTCTGCTGCCGTCTGTCCAGGTTGCTTACAGCCAGAAGGACATCACGTCAACGGATATGCAGGGGCCGTTCTCAACGGATCAGGATAAGGACCGCGCTGCCAAGATCTCTGCGCGCATCGCATCGGACGCTTATTTCCTCGGAAACGTGGAGAGCGTAACAAAAGATGCCACATCGCAGAAGGTAACAGTGGTCGTAACCGCCAACTTGTTCAATACCGACACGGGCGAATCGATCCGCAGCTTCGGCGTGTCAGGAGCTGCAGTTCCCGGCACACCCGGCGATACGCCTGCTCAGGTTCTCCAACTGGCTGTCGATAATGCCGCTGCACAGGTTGCATCGTCCATCAACAGCATTCCTGTTGTACAGGACACCACAAAAAAACGGCACGCAGAATCTCACAGGTCTGGCGGAGCAAACGTGGTTCTGCTGTTGCTTGCAGGAGCCGTCGTATATGCCGCGACACATCACGGCAACTCGGATAGCTCCAGTTCGTCAACCGGAACGGGCGGCGGTGGCGGCAACGGCGGCCCGCCGAACCCTCCTTCCGTACCATAAGCGGCGTACCTGATTCCAAAGCATTGGCCGGTGATATACTCCGATGTTCTCCAATCGCAACAATCCAATAGTCCCTTCGGCTCGCCGAAGGGACCGGAAACCTTTGACCCTTCGCCCATACGCAATCTCTCCGGCAATCTGCATTGTCGCAGCCTTGTCGGCATCCCCGGCTCATGCTGTCGGCCTTGCCAATATCGCTGTCTCGGCAGCGCCCAGCGTCTTGATTGCAGACGGCAAGAGCAACTGTATCATCACGGCGACCATTCGAGGAACCGACGGACAACTGGTTCCTGACGGCACTCCCGTCTCGTTCACCACAACTCTCGGCACACTCGACCATAGCAGCGTTACCACCGTCTCCGGTGTCGCGCGCGTTCAGCTTACCAGCGCGCCATCCGAAGGCAAGGCGGTTGTGACCGTCAACTTTTTTGGGGCAAGCTCAGGCGCCGGCACGAGCACCTTTGCCGTTAATTTCACGTCGGACCGTGACCTTGCAGCGACCGACGGCGATAGCCGCTGGGTCCGTATCGACTGCCCTCAGTATTTGATCTACAGCGCCGACGGCCACATCGTCGATGCGCAGGGAAAGCATGGATCCGCCACACTGCATGTCGGCGCCCTGAGCGTTGTCGCAGATTCCATCCAGTACGACCTCGATAACTCAAGTATTCTTGCCCGAAACGCCGTATTCAAGCGCGGTCCGTACTCCATCACAGCTGCCGAGATCCGTTATGATCTTTACGGCAATACAGGCGTGGCCGTTATCGCTGCGACCAAAGATCGCACAGTTCATAGCGTCTCCATTGATGGATTATCGTTCATAACAAAAGACCTTTCCGGCGCTGATATTGACGACATGGTGGATAATAACAGATTCCGCCCGGTCGATCTGTCAACAAGCCGTGTGGTTCTTTCAGCGAAGTCCATCTCAATAGATCCCGGCAGTGTCATCCAATTTAAGCATGCGACACTTTATTCGGACGGCAAGAAAGTCGTCTCGATGCCGCTGCATGTGATGCCGTTAAATACGGACCAGCTTTTTGGCGAGCAGGTTGTCGGCTTCAGCTCCTCCGGCCTGTTTCTCAACCTGCCATACTACTACCATCTGACACCTGGAAGCACGGGCACGATCTATCTGCGGAACTCAGCTGCGGCCACTGCGGGAATTGCAACGTCGCTTGCGCCGACATTCGGTTCGCAGGGAACGCGTCCGGGACTTGCGCTCGATCTGCAGCAGACATACCGGGCCGGAAGCGGTGGAAACGGCTCCCTGGTATTAAACGGCCTGACACAATCCGGCTGGGGTGGTTCCTTTAACCATTCTCAGAAGTTCGATAGCTCGACGAGCGGTTATTTCCTCGTCGATTCGCCAAATCATCGCTCGCTCTTCGGTTCGTCGACACTGACCCGCAAATTTAAAGGCTTCTCCGCCAATTTTTCTGCGGTAGGCAACCGCGATCCGGGATTTGACGGCTACTCATATACAAGCAACATTATGAGCAGCTATATCCAGACCGACCCCATGCGCCTGCATGGTCTTCCGATTAACTCGGCATTCGATTTTACGGTGCAGAGAGGCTTTACGCGGACTACCGCGCCCAACTCTTCCGAGGTGACATCGCAGGTTGCAACGCAGTCAATTGACGCCCGCTTCTACAGCAACCCAATGCATCCAGACAAGCAGTCTACTGTGACCGACAGCCTGACAATCGGCCGCTCCTGGAGCAAGGCTACATCTAAGTCGGCTTTCAATGTGATCGGAACGCTTGGGCTCGATAAGCAGCTTGCCAAAAAAGGGCATCTCAACATCAATTACAATTACCGCTACGATCCCTTGCTCAGTCAGATTGGCAGCGAGAGCGGCAATTCGGCAGCGTACTCCGCTCTGTCGCCGGGCAGCGTCCAGCAGGACGTGTCCGCGACCTTCATGATCATGCCGAGCAAGAAATCGCAGGTATCCTTCTCGACACACTATGCCTTGCCGTACAATAGCACGACCGTTTACAGCATGTGGAACTATCAGGCAAATCGTGATTGGGCCTTTACGAGCACCGGTTTCTGGAGTTCCTACTTCGGCCGCCAGTATACGTCAATGCAGTTCGGCGTGTCGCGCCGGATTTTCAACCGTTCCATTCAGCTGACGTACGATACGAGCATGCACAAATTCCTATTTGACTTCGGAGCGGGCCAGTTTTAGCGCGAAAAGCGTCATAATCTCTGGGTGAACCCATTTCAGCTTCTGAACGTCTCTTCAGACACGGCGGCCCGCAGGGGCCGCCTTATTCTTCCGCATTCTCCGGATCCCATCGAAACTCCCGTGTTTATGCCAGTCGGCACACGCGGTACCGTCAAGGCCATGACCCAGGAAGAGGTCTGGGAGATGGGCTTTCGTCTTATCCTCGGAAATACCTACCACCTTTACCTTCGCCCCGGTCACGAGCTTGTGCGTCGCGCCGGCGGCCTGCATAAGTTCATTTCCTGGGACGGCGCCATGCTTACCGACAGCGGCGGCTTTCAGGTCTTCTCCCTTCAGGATCTTCGCAAGATCGACGATAACGGTGTCATGTTCAAGTCGCATCTCGACGGCACGGAACACCATTTCACGCCGGAGCGTTCCATCGAAATCCAGCATGGCCTGGGCGCCGATATCATCATGGCGTTCGACGAATGCCCGCCGTATCCATGTTCGTGGACTGATACGCACAATGCCACAGAACGGACACATCAGTGGCTGGAGCGTTGCGTCGCCTATCATGAACAGCAGCAGACTGGCCAGCTTCTGTTCGGCATTGCGCAGGGCGGCACTTATGAGGACCTGCGCCGGGAGAGCGCCGAGCGTGTGAGCGCCATGAACACCCCTGGCGTGGCCGTAGGCGGCGTTTCGGTGGGTGAGCCGCCCGATCTCATGCTGGCCGCCGTAAGCTGGAGCACGCCGCATATTCCCAAAGATCGCCCCCGTTATCTGATGGGGGTCGGCACGCCTCAGGACATCATTCAGGCCGTAGGGCAGGGGATCGACATGTTCGACTGCGTTTTGCCGACTAGGCTCGGACGCAACGGGACGCTATACACCAAGACCGGCAGGATCAACATCAAGGGGAGCAAGTTCACGGAGCAGTTCGGCCCCGTAGATCCCGATTGCGACTGCGCCGTTTGCAAGCGCTATTCGGCAGCCTACATCAGGCATCTTTACAAGTGCGACGAGATACTGGCATCGCGGCTCGCCACGTACCACAACCTCGCTCACTATGCCGACCTGATGAAGCAGATCCGAAAGGCCATCGAAGAGGACCGCTATGCCGCCTTCCAGAAAGAGGCATTGGAACGGTATGGTGTGCAGAAATCCGTGGGGGCCGCAGAATAGAGCCGACAGATGTTTTCGAAACTAGTTGACTCTCGCCTTTCATTATGATATAACTGAGTCAGCGTAATGACGCGCGTAGATCTCCCCGCAACAGGGTGCGTCTCTCCGCGCACATCGAAAGGCGACCAGGGTGTACCCCCACACCCTGGTCGCCTTTTGTATTGTCTATGCCGCTTGTCGTCGCTATCTCTTGTCAGTTATTCATCAGCGTCTTCGTCATTGCGTATAGCCATCGGCCGCGCCAGGCTCACACGCAGCGAATCTTCCACAAATTGCGACACGACTTCTTCCTGCTTCAAAGCCGCGATTTGCTCACGCACTTGCGATACACGTCTCTGCAGGGCAACCACTAGATCAATATCGTGCGCACCCTGGATCTCAAGCTTAAGGCTCTTGAGCCGCTCCTCAAGCGCCTCACGCATGGCGCGCCACTCACGCGCTCGCGGCGTATCTTCCATGAACTCGTCGATGACTTCGTCTACATCGATATGCATGTTATTCAATCCCCCGGTGAACGAAAAGCCTGTTCAGATCCTCAAAAACACAAGGCTGAACGAGACGCTTGAAGACTCCCTGCATAGGAATTTTACCCGATCCAGGCCCTCTGCAGGACGCTGCAATTCGCAGATATCGCCATCTGTAAAACTAATTTTAGCATCACTTTTCGATCAGGTTTTGGTGGTGCAAGCGGCCATGAAGACCATGGTTGAGAAAAGGTTAATAGAAGTTAAAATTCCATATATTTGAGCTAAATTCATCGTATTAACGGTAAAGCATGCAAAATTGGGGAATGTTATCCTTATGTGAACCCGTATCGGAAGATAAGGATAACTTAGGCCAGGGAGGGCCGCAATATGCTTGTACTAACACGGAGGCTCAATCAGAGCATCAAGATCGGTGACGACATCGAAGTCACCGTCATAGAAGTTCGCGGCGATCAGGTTCGCCTTGGCGTGTCCGCTCCGCGCGATGTCTCGGTACACCGCAAAGAGGTGTACTTGCAGATCCAGAGCGAAGCTGAGACAGGATCGCCCACTGCGCGCCGTTCGTCGGACTCTGCAAGCGATGGAAGGAGCCAGGTAAGCGCGGCAAACGCATAGCTCATTCCTCCTTCACCCTGCATTCTGTCTGCTAAGGTATAATGTTGACAGCCAAACTGATGAAAGAGACAGCTCGCAGTCGAAAGACGGCGGGCTGTCTCTTCGTGCGCAATTGCAATGCGCTCCGTATTGACCTGCGTGTCGGGGTGCGGCAAAAACATTGAGGATGACTGACACGATATGACCGGTACCACAACGGTGCGGCCGCTTGAGGGCATGGGGGTCGATTTTTATTCTTCGGTTCTCAAGGGACTGGTAGCAAGAGGCGTTCTCACAAAGAATATGAGCGTCCTCGTAGTGGCCGGAGGCGATCGAGATAGGGCGGTGCTGCAGGATGCAGGCTTTACCGACGTCGTCATCTCCAATCTCGATACCCGGCTCACCGGTAACGAGTTCGCTCCCTACAGCTGGAGCTTTCAAGATGCCGAAAACCTCAACTATCCCGACGGCACGTTTGATCTGGTGATCATTCACGCCGGCCTGCACCACTGCCACTCGCCGCACCGCGCATTGCTGGAGATGTACCGCGTATCCCGCCGTGGCGCGCTGATCTTCGAGGCCAGGGATAACTTCTTCCTGAAAGCTGCGACAAACATGGGCGTGAGCGAAGTTTTCGAGCTGTCGGCAGTGCGGGCGCACGGCGGAGAGTTTGGCGGCGTTGCCAACTCCCATATCCCAAACCACGTCTACCGCTGGACGGAGCACGAGGTCAAGAAGACCATCTGGTCATATGCGCCCCAGCACGTGCACAACATCGAGTTCTTCTACGGAGTGCGTACACCGGCAACGCTGACAATGAACCGCCGCCGCATCGTGCGGATGGCCGGAACGCTTCTTATGCCCATCGTGCGCCTGTTTGTCCGAATATTTCCGAAGATGGGAAATGAGTTCGGTATCTTCATCGCCAAGCCTGAACCCCATCAGAGCCTACAGCCGTGGCTTGAGGTGGATGCGGACAAGGTTGTGATGAAGAAGGGGTAGGGACTCAAAGCATTATCTAAGCATGTAAACCGCCTGTGCTCCAGCGCTCGGGCGGTTCAACTTTTCTGCTGTACTAATAGAGCTATTTTGTCCAATCTCCTGCCTCTATACCAAATTCGAATTCAGCTTGCATTTTGCATTCGTCTATACTTTCGAACCACGAATCACCGGCATATTTTCCATCCTCTGCGTACCTTATAAGCAGGTATCCATCAGGCTCTTCTACAATTTGAACTTTGGCTGCGTCTGGCAGTGCAGCTACTACAATCATTTTCGGGGAATCCGCCACTATATTCTTTGTTTTTCCTGTAGCTTTCTTAACTACAGCAGCTTCTATTACTATCATATTAACCTCCGATCATACTATACGGCTAGAATCTAGCCCTAAATATCGATTATGGAATAATTGGTACGTGAATATTCATGAAGGTGTTCAACCCACTTGGATCCATCCCATTGATCGGATCTCCATCAGCATACCAAACAGGTTCATCCCGCCACCGTAACCCAGCGGGTCCCGGTTCACGAAACGCCCTGTCTGCGGATCGTACATGCGAGCGCCAAGACCGATGAACCCGTTCTGGCCACCGTTCCATGCATAGTTGAAGTTGTGCTGCATCCCGTAGTAGCCCGAAGGAACCGAGGTGCCGCCGACTACTCCGTATGCCCCGAGGGGATACTGCGTCGCATTCGTGATTTGTGTATAACCGACGGTGAGAATGC
>Ga0207671_10000446_pt1 | contig 57035 bp, 56 predicted proteins | sample KBSC24metaG_FD_184352 | JGI IMG/M metagenome (GOLD analysis project Ga0207671, IMG submission 184352) | Corn rhizosphere microbial communities from Kellogg Biological Station, Michigan, USA - KBS C2-4 metaG (SPAdes) (version 2) | ecosystem: Host-associated > Plants > Roots > Rhizosphere > Soil... | reverse complement strand
GGCTTGCGTCATCCCTTCTTGCCGACTATGCCCGCCACTCCCGCGCGCCCGTAGCTCAGCTGGATAGAGCATCAGACTACGAATCTGAGGGTCGGACGTTCGAATCGTTCCGGGCGCGCCAATTTTTCCCAACAGATTCAGTAACTAAGAAGAGCCTCTTTTGGAGGTGGCCCGTACTAAGTTGCCATTAGTACGGGTTTTAGTACGGGGAAATTTTTGATCTGCGCTGTGAGCGGCCGTATTTTAGCTGTCTTACGCCGCGCTACGATCAAGGAAATAGCGTGATTCGTTGCGCCGTCACGATCCTGTTCTGCTGCGAGCGGCCGTGGTGACTGCAGCTTGCTATCAAGCGCTTAGTGCCCGTCTCGAATCTCATGCGTAACGAGCCAAGCGACGTATGAGCACGAGTGCGGCAGCGGCATAGAGGAAAGCGGTGGCGGATTGGATCGTTTGCTCGAAGTCTTTTGCGAGCCTGCGGTTTCGGTTGAGCCAGGCGAAGGTTCGTTCGACGACCCAGCGTCTTGGATGGATAACGAAGCCGGTCTGATCCGCGAACTTCCGGACGATCTCGATGCTGATCGAGGTGGCGTCCGCCACGCGGGGGCTGTTGTAGGCGCTGTCGGCGTAGGCAAGCTCGACGAAGGGGTGGCGGTGGCGCGACATCTTGAGGAGCGGCACGGCGCCATCACGATCCTGGACATCGGCCGGATGAACCAGGAGTTCGAGAGCGCGGCCGTCAGTATCGACCATGGCGTGGCGCTTGCGGCCCATCACCTTCTTACCCGCATCATAGCCACGCGGCCCTCCAGCCTCGCTCGTTTTCACGCTCTGGCTGTCAACTACCGCCGCTGATGGCGCGGGCTCCCGGCCAACCCGAACGCGATCAAGCTGCACCAGATGGTGGTTGAGGCGCTCGAACTCGCCGGCGTCGCGCAGCTCCGAAAACCAGCGGTAAACCGTCCGCCATGGCGGGAAGCTGTCGGGCAGAAGCCGCCACGGGCAGCCCGCTCGCAGCACGTAGAAAATGGCGTTCAGGACGTCGCGCCATTCCCAGCGTCGGTGACGACCATGCTTTCGCGGCGATGGCAGGAATGGCTTGACTAATCTCCACTCGCCGTCCGTCAGATCGCTTCCATATCGTAGGCCCGCGCGGCTATGCTGCGATCGGGCGGTCGGGTTCCACATGAGATCTCCCAGGCTTGGTGTCGCAACCTCCTGGAATCACACTGTAACCCGATCATCCACCTTCATTCCGCTATCGTTATGACACGGCCTCTTAGGGCCAGCCCTCGGCGCACTTCGGATCGACTTTCGCCCAGCTTCCTCCACGCGCGAGCGCCTTCCGTGCAGCCGGTTCCCCGCAAAGCCGCCCCTCCGTTTGCACACCCGGTCTCGCCGACGGGCAGGGTTTCAGCGCGGCAGTTCCGCTGCGCTGGAACCAGCTACGAAGGACTTGAACATGGCCGGCAACGCCAAGGCTCCCCGCAACCTGATTTTCAATGCCGATTGCATCGACGTGATGCGCAGTTTCGACCGGGGGTCGGTGGACATGATTCTGACGGACCCGCCTTATATCGCCCGCTACAAGGCGAGGGACGGTCGCACCGTCGCCAACGACGACAATGCGCGCTGGCTGTGTCCCGCATTCAACCAGATGCACCGCGTCCTGAAAGAGGGCGGGTTTTGCGTTAGCTTTTACGGCTGGAACAAGGTCGACTTATTCATGGACGCCTGGCGCGGGGCGGGCTTTCGCATCGTTGGGCACATCGTGTTCAGGAAGAGCTATGCGTCGTCCGAGCGATTCCTCCGCTACGAGCACGAGCAAGCCTATTTGCTGGCGAGGGGTGAGCCGACCTTGCCCGCGCGCGCCATCCCTGACGTGCTGGATTTCCCCTATACAGGCAATCGGCTTCACCCGACCCAGAAGCCAATCGACGCGCTCATGCCGTTGATCGATGCCTTCACAAAGCCCGGCGACCTTGTGTTGGACCCGTTCTGCGGTTCCGGTTCCACGCTGGACGCAGCGCAGCGGCTCGAACGTGATTGGGTCGGCATCGAGCTTAATAATTCCCATTACCACACGGCGAGCAAGCGGTTGGCGCGACCGATTGGGAGAATGGCTGCTTAGCGCTATCCTTTTTCCGAACATCTCGGTGCCGATCCGGTTTTCCGGATCGGCGGTCGCGCCTCAAGGTCCGCGCTACCGCAAAGGTCGGCTTTTCGAAGTCGTGATTACGATTCACTAGTATACTAGGTGGTACTATATTGGGGAGTGCGCCGACCTCCCGTGCATGACGCTACGGGAGATCGTCGCACGCAACTTACGGCAGATCCGGCATGCCAAGGGCCTGTCGCAGGAGGAGCTCGCCGATCGTGCCGGGATCAATCGCAACTATGTCGGCATGCTGGAGCGCGAGCAGCACGCGGCGACCGTCGATATACTGGAGAAGCTGGCGACGATCCTCGGGGTCGATCCGATCGACCTGTTCCGTCGGGAGCAATAACCGGGCGTCCTCAATCGATGTGCGCGCCGCGCGTGCTCATTTTTCCGCTCAGCTCGACACCACTCTCTCGCGCGGCCTGGGCAGACTCGATCTTTATGCCGGGCTCGGCAAACCCATCCAAATCGTCGCAAACCATGCTATGCTCCCGCCAAATAAAACGGGTCTACAGCGAGTGCCAGAACATGACGATACCGGCTTTTGAAGACCGGCCGCCGCAGACGTTGCGGGTCAATGGCTATGACGAACGCCATTTCGTGACCTATCTCCGCTTGCTCGACGCTGCCAAGGAAAACGCCGACTGGCGGGAAGTGGTCGTCATCGTTTTCGGGATCGACCCAGAGAAGGAGCCCGAGCGCGCCAAGATCGTCCACGACAGCCATCTGGAACGAGCGCGTTGGATGACAGTATCGGGATATAAACATCTGCTCGAACCCCGCCTGCAATAGTTACTTCATCGCTAACGATAGTGTGACGATCGGCCCCACAAATTTTGCTGGTTCGGCCTATATCCTTTGTTATACTATTGAAAATCGCTTTTAAATTTGACTGCTTGCTTGGTGTGTATGCGTATCGAGTCCGATTGGCGTCGTCCGACATATGCGGAAGAGTTTGCGGACTTCGACTATGCGGATTTCGCGCAGGAGTTCTTGCGCCGCAACCCCGATTATCGCCGCGAATATCACGATGCCGAGCGCGACATCGCGCCCGGCGATAAGGACGCCCAAACCAAGATGGAGGTGCTCGCCCGGCGATGGGGCTTCGTCTTTTCCCTGCGCGCCGGACTTCACCGCCGATAAGGCGCCGGCGCTCTGGGCACCCGAACTGGCGGCCGCGACGGTCGTCCTCGACAGCGCGCCTCCTGGCTATGCCGATGCCCGGCAGGTCGATCTGGCATCGCTGGGTGACATCGTCGCCGACCAGATATTGCCGAGTGGCCGCCATGTCGTGCTCGCCGATGGGGAAGGAAAGCATCGCGTCTGGCTGCGCGAGACGCGGCCAGGCAGGCGATTGGCCTTTGTCATCGCGACCGATCGCCGTTTCTCTTTGCGGGCCGCCGTGGCGCAGCGGTTCGATCGGCGGATGCGCGGACTGGCGGGAGGACCGTCACCTGTCGGCTGTCGTCCGACCCCGTTCCAGCGCAACAGGCTGATCCTCCTCCTCAACCTGCTCGATGCCGAGCAGGCCAAGGCCAGCCGGCGCGAGATGGCGTCGGTCCTCGTTTATCGTGGCATGGCCCCGCTGCGCGGCGCCGAATGGAAAGCATCCAACGAGCGCCGCCGCACCCAGCGCCTGGTCGACGAGGCGATCAAACTCCGCTCAGGCGGCTATCGCGTACTGCTCGGCGGCGGCTGAGCTTTTCCGCTGCATCTTGGGGGTGACATTTCCACACCCTCCCATTCAGCCACTCCCTCGCCCCGTCGTCGCTTCGCCAGAACCGCTTCCGACGCAATCGCGCTGGCCAGTCCCGGCCGGTGCATCGCCGGAGGATCATCATGGCCCATTCTGTCGCCGTCGCGATGCCACAGTTCCTGAAAACCCCGGATGCCGCCGTGCTGCTCGGCCTGTCGGCCCGCACATTGGAGAAGCACCGCTGCTACGGCACGGGCCCGGTCTTCCGCAAACTCGGCGGCCGGATCGTCTATGCCATCGCCGATCTGGAGGCGTGGGCCGAACTCGGCACACGCCGCTCGACCTCCGATCCGGGCAAGGGCGTCGTACATCCCGCCAAGCGGCTCCCGACCGATCCGGTGCGGCGCTGATCGCGGTGCCGCATTCCTCCCACGCCGGCCCAGACCCGCGTGCCCAACTGGAATTGTTCCGCTCGGTCCCCGGCGATTTCGCGCCGCGCGACGCGCAGGACCTGATGACTTGGCCGTTCTTCAGCCTCGCGAAGTCGCGGCGGGTGCGGCCGATCGACTTCCGAATGGGCGACGTGGCGATCAGCGTCGAGGCGACCCCCGAGCATGGCATGGCGACCATCTGGGACGCCGACGTGCTGATCTGGGCGGCAAGCCAGATCGTCGAAGCCCGCGACGCGGGCCGTCCGACCTCGCGGTGGATGGCGACCACGCCGCATGAAATCCTGACCTTCATCGGGCGCGGCACCGGCATGCTCAACTACGACCGGCTGAAAGCGGCGCTCGACCGGCTTCAGTCGACGACGGTCGCGACCTCGATCCGCCAACCGCTGCAACGGCGGCGGCATCGCTTTTCCTGGATCAACGAATGGAAGGAACGGCTGGACAGTCACGGCCGCCCGCTCGGGATCGAGCTGATCCTGCCCGACTGGTTCTATAGCGGGGTCATCGACCGGGCGCTCGTGCTGACCATCGACCGCGCCTATTTTGGCCTAACCGGCGGGCTCGAACGCTGGCTCTACCGCATCGTTCGCAAGCATGGCGGCCGCCAGGAGGGAGGCTGGAGCTTCGACGTCCGCCACCTTCACCTCAAATCGGGCGTGCTGTCGCCACTCAAGCAATTCGCGTTCGACCTGCGCCGGATCGTCCTGCGCCAGCCGCTGCCGGGCTATCGCCTGAGACTCGAAAGGGCACTCGGCCGAGAGCGGCTAACCTTCTTGCCCGTAGCGATCGATCCGCTCGATGCCGCCGCGCGCCTCTTCGGCCTGCCGCTTGGGGATAAGTCGTGATCGCGGTCGTCCTATCGTTGACCGCCGCACTCGTACCATCGTTGACCAAGGAGTCGTCCTATCGGAAACCAAAATCGGCATTAACCTATTATTCTGAAACGGCGAATCCGACCCTTAACATTGCTAACAAAGAATTCTTCGGATTCTTACTAACGCACGCCGCCGAAGTGCGCGCTGTGGACAAATCCCGCGTGGGCGGAGCGGCCAAGGGCAGCACCCAGCGCCAAATTTCCGATATCCCAGGAGGTGAACCATGAACGACGACACGCCCATCGGCATGCCCGGCGAAGCCGTGCCGACCGCCCTGCGCGCCGGGGTGACCGAAGTGGAGGTCACCTGGATCGAAAAGAAGATCGAGCATTGGATACGCTTCGGCCGCGTCGCGCAGGACCGGATCGTAACGCGGCGTACCCGCGTCAAAAGCTTCCATCCTGACAGCATATTCGCCTTCGTGCGCTGGGTGGCCAACGACTTCGGCACGATCGTCTCGCGCATCGACGTGGTGCGCGCGGTGTCGCCAAGTGAAGCGTATACGACGCTCCCCTTCGTTCGGCCCGGCGGTGAAAGCCTGCTCCATGTCGGGGGCTGGCCGAAGGTCGAGCAGGTGTTGCGCGCGATCGATGCGGTGGAGGCGATCGGTGTCGATCCGTGCGACGTGGCGCCCGATCATTGGCGCCACGTCCACACCCGCATCACCGCCGGCCATCGTCCGCGCGCTTACACGATCGAACGGCACGGTGCGTGGCTCAAGCGTCGGGAGATTGGCCGATGACGCGCTTCGGCTTTTTCATGGCCGCGTATTTCGCGGCGATAGCGATCACTATCTCGGCATTCATCCATCCGCGTCCCCGGCTGATCTGGAACGCCAGCGCCAGTGCGCCGATCGGCCTCTATGCCTTGCACCGCACCGACGATCCGCCGCTGGGCGCGCTTGTCGCAGTGCTACCGCCCGCGCGGCTCGCCGAATGGATGGCCGAGCGTCATTACCTGCCGAAGAAGGTGCCACTGCTCAAGCATGTGGTGGCGAAGGCGGGGCAAAGGATCTGCCGGATCGGCGGCACGATCACCGTCGATGGCGCTGCCCTCGGCAAGGCTCACAAGCGTGACAGCCAGGCGCGTGGACTTCCGGTTTGGAGGGGCTGCCGGACGCTCGGTCACGGCAAGCTGTTCCTGATGAACCCGACCGTATCTGACAGCCTCGACAGCCGCTATTTTGGACCGCTGCCCGCATCGACATTGCTGGGCCAAGCAACACCGCTGCTCACGCGCGATGCATCCGGCGGCGCGCTTCGCTGGCACGGGTTCTAGCCGTGACTATGTCCATGGCCCAGCTGGTCGCGGGCGTCACGCTTATCGCCATCGCGCAGCCAATCGGTGCAGCATCGGCCGTTGCACCGCCACCATCCGATGCGTCGGTCGTGCATCCGTTGGCAGCCCATGTCGCCGAAGCCGCGCGGCGGTTCGGCATTCCAGAAGCTTGGATATGGGCGGTGATGCATGTCGAGAGTCGTGGCGCTCCTCGCGCCGTCTCGCCTGCCGGCGCGATGGGGCTGATGCAGCTCATGCCGGCGACCTGGACGATTCTGCGCGCACGTTACGGTCTCGGCATCGATCCGTTCGACAGTCACGACAACATCATGGCGGGCGCGGCTTTCCTGCGCGAGATGCACGATCGCTACGGCAATCCGACTGCCATGCTCGCGGCCTATAATGCAGGACCGGGCCGCTATGACGATCACATCGTGCGGGGCCGACCTTTGCCCGTCGAGACGCGCGCTTATGTAGCACAGCTTGCGGACATCATCGGCGGCTCAGGCGATACGGAGCTTGCCGCAGCGTCGCTGCCGGACCCGTTCGCCTGGCGCCGTGCATCGCTATTCACCCGCACGGCCAATGCTCCTGCGCCCGTCCAAACAACTGCCGATCCGGCCGGTACGGACATGCCGATGGACAGCCTGTTCATCCGCCGCACCAGCGTGGCGCAACCGCAATGATCGGGAACGCCATCGGAGAACCGATTACGCGGCGGAAGGTAGCGGAGAAGGCCCAGAAACAGGGGAAAAATCGATGGCAAGATAAAGGGCGGCGATGTGCGGAGCCCTCTTGCCACGGTCGTAGCCTTGTTTTCCAAGGCTTTGCGGCATCGCGCGGCGATGTGCGGAAAAATCGCGCGAAGTGCTTTGATGGCAGGAATCCAGCAATTGAGCGCGCTTTTCGCACATCGCGGGCCGCATCGCCGTGAACCGCGACCAGGAGTTCCGCGTTCGGCCAGGCCGTATCCGCTCGCGGGGAAGCCAGCGTGCGCGCCCTGTCATCGCCCAAGCGCTTGCGGCCGCACAGCGCGCCGGCGGGTACATCTCGCGCCAGGGCCGGATCGTCAGCTCCGGTCGCTCGACCTTTGGGCGTGGCCGGGTCGCGAGCGTGCGGGCCGGCCACCGGCTCGGCAGCCGGGCGCGCATCGTGATCGTCAAAGCGCGTGTGGTCCGGCACGGTGAGCGCAGCGCGCTCGGCGCTCATCTCAACTATCTCCAACGCGATGGCGTGACCCGCGATGGCGAGAAGGGCGTCTTGTTCAGTGCCGATGCCGAGGGCCTCGACCGCAATGCGTTTGCCGCGCGCTGCGAGAACGACCGGCACCATTTCCGTTTCATTGTCTCGCCCGCCGACGCGCCCGATATGGCCGACCTCAAGGGCTTCACCCGCGAGCTGATGGGCCGGATGGAACAGGATCTCGGTACCTGGCTCGACTGGTGTGGGGTCGAGCATTGGAACACCGATAATCCCCACGTCCATGTCATCGTGCGCGGCGTCGCCGAGGACGGGCAGAATCTCGTCATCTCGCGCGACTATATCCGCGAAGGGATGCGCGGCCGCGCAGCCGAGATCGTCACCCGCGAGTTGGGACCGCACACCGATCAAGACATCGCTCGGTCGCTGGAACGGCAGGTCGAGGCCGAACGCTGGACCGACCTCGACCGCGATCTTGCCCGCGACATGGCGCGGGACGGCATCATCGAGATGGCGCCGCAACCGGGCGTTTATCCGGGCGCGCTTCACCCGCTGCGGATGGGGCGTCTGCGCAAGCTCGAACGCCTGGGCCTCGCCAACGAGATCGCGCCAGGACAGTGGACGCTGGCCGAGGACGCCGAACCAGCCTTGCGCGAACTGGGCCAGCGCGGCGACATCATCAAGCGGATGCACAAGGCGATGACCGAACGCGGCATCGACCGGGGCGCCGCCAGCTATGTGCTGGAACCGACGCCGGGACAGCCGGTGGTCGGCCGGCTGGTCGAGCGCGGCTTGCATGATGAGCTGGCAGGCACGGCCTATGCGATCGTCGACGGGATCGACGGCCGCACCCACCATGTCGCGTTGCCTAACATCGAAGCGACCGGCGACAGCCGCCCCGGCTCCATCGTCGAGGTGCGCCGGTTCGAGGACCGCAGGGGCCGGACCCGGATCGCGCTCGCGGTGCGCTCCGACATCGACCTCCCCGCACAGATCACTGCGCCGGGCGCGACCTGGCTCGATCGGCGTAACCTTGCCGGCGATGGGCACGACCTTGGCGGCGGTTTTGGGGCGGAGGTGCGCGACGCGATGGAGGCGCGCGCGGAGCATCTCGCCGATGAGGGGCTGGCGCGGCGGCAGGGCCAACGCATCATCTTCGCGCGGAACCTGCTCGACACTTTGCGGCGGCGCGAACTGGATGCCGCCGCCGACCGGCTCTCGGCGGAGATTGGTCTTCCGTACATCCCGGCGAAGCCCGGCGAATATGTCGCGGGCACGCTGCGCCAGCGACTGACGCTCGCTTCCGGCCGCTATGCGATGATCGAAGGCTTTGGACCGGATGGGGGGCTTGGGTTCAGCCTCGTGCCCTGGTCGCCCTCGCCCGACCTCCAGCTTGGCAAGCACATCTCGGGCATGATGCGCGCCAACGGCGGCGTGGACTGGTCATTCGGTCGTGGACAGGGGCTCGGGCTATGAGCCGGGGGTCAAAGGTCGATGATCGGGCCTGCATCGCCCCGGCGATCGTCGAGCCGTGGTCGTACCGGCTGGATCGGGTGATAATAGACCACCTTGGACTCCGGCGCCGACGCTGTGCCCGCCTCAGGCGCCATCGGCGCGGCGGGGACCGGAATGCCCATGCCGCGCAGCCGCACGAACGCCAGCATTCCGAAAACCAGCCCTCCGCCGATGCCCGCGACGATCGGCCATACCGGGCCGTGTGCGCCGGTCTGGATCGCGATCGAATGGACCGCGATGGCGCCGGCCCAAACGGCAGGACCGGCGAAGGCCAGCATGATCGGCACCCGGATGACGGGCGAGCGCTGCGCCATGCCGAACTGGAGGATGGCGAGGCTGATGACGGCGCCGACGAAGCCAATTCCGATCGCGACCAGCCAGCCCGATCCGTGCTGCAAGCACAGCCAGCCAAGACCGACGCCGAGCGCCAGAGGAATGGCCCACATCATCGCCTGATAGAGCAGCCACAGCGCGAAGATCGACACGATGACCTGGACGACGATCATCACCAAAACCCTTTGAAAGATCTGAAACTTTGCTGGGTCGAACATAGCATGAGCCATCCCGCAAGGCGAATTATGTCGTCGTCTCGCGCTCCTCATTTCTCACCGTCGATCCTGTTCGGAGAATAATCATGCCAGCCACGAAGATATTGTGGGGCCAGATCTTCGCCGTCTTTACGATCGTCCTAGTAGCGGTCTGGGCGGCGACCCAATGGACGGCCACCCATCTCGGCTACCAGCCTGAGCTTGGGGTTCCGTGGTTCCAGCTCGGCCGACTGCCGGTCTATCCGCCGCCTGCCTTCTTCTGGTGGTGGTTCTCGTTCGACGCCTATGCGCCGCGCATCTTCCTGAAAGGCGCCGCCATCGCAGTATCGGGCGGTTTTCTGGCAATGGTCGTTGCCATCGCGATGTCGGTATGGCGCGCGCGCGAGATCCGAGATGCCGAAACCTACGGCTCGGCACGCTGGGCGAGCGCGGCCGAAGCCCGCGCCGCAGGCCTGCTTGGCGAGGACGGCGTGGTGCTGGGCCAGCTGGGGCCGCATTATCTCCGTCACGATGGGCCGGAGCATGTGTTGTGCTACGCGCCGACCCGTTCCGGCAAGGGCGTCGGCCTGGTCGTGCCCTCGCTGCTGACCTGGCCGGGAAGCAGCATCGTCCACGACATCAAGGGCGAGAACTGGCAGCTCACCGCCGGGTTCCGCGCGACCTTCGGCCGTGTGCTGCTGTTCGATCCGACCAATGCGGCATCGGCTGCTTACAATCCTTTGCTGGAAGTACGGCAAGGCCAGTGGGAGGTCCGCGACGTGCAGAATGTCGCCGACGTACTGGTCGATCCCGAGGGATCGCTGGAGAAGCGCAACCATTGGGAGAAAACATCCCATGCGCTGCTGGTCGGTGCGATCCTTCATGTCCTCTATGCGGGCGAGGACAAGACGCTGGCTGGCGTAGCCGCCTTTCTCTCCGATCCGAAGCAGCCGATCGAATCCACGCTGCGCGCCATGATGACCACGCCGCATTTGGGCGAGGCCGGCGTCCATCCCGTCGTCGCCTCGGCCGCGCGCGAGCTGCTCAACAAGTCGGCCAATGAGCGCAGCGGCGTGCTGTCCACCGCCATGTCCTTCCTTGGCCTCTACCGCGATCCGGTGGTGGCGACGGTGACGCGGCGCTGCGATTGGCGTATCGCCGAGCTCGTCGACGGCGATCGGCCGGTGACGCTCTACCTCGTGGTCCCGCCCAGCGACATCAGCCGGACCAAGCCACTGGTCCGGCTCGTCCTCAACCAGATCGGCCGGCGCTTGACCGAGGATCTCCAGGCCGGCGCCCGGCGCAACCGGCTGCTCCTGATGCTCGACGAGTTTCCGGCACTCGGCCGGCTCGACTTCTTCGAGAGCGCACTGGCGTTCATGGCGGGCTACGGCATGAAGGCGTTTCTGATCGCGCAATCGCTCAACCAGATCGAGCGCGCCTATGGGCCGAACAACGCAATCCTCGACAATTGCCATGTCAGGATCAGCTTCGCCACCAACGACGAGCGTACCGCGAAGCGGGTGTCGGACGCACTCGGCACCGCGACTGAAATGCGGGCGATGAAGAACTATGCCGGCCACCGGCTGTCGCCGTGGCTCGGGCATCTGATGGTGTCGAGGTCGGAAACCGCCCGCCAGCTCCTCACTCCCGGCGAGATCATGCAGCTTCCGCCCGACGACGAGATCGTGATGGTGGCGGGAACCCGTCCGGTGCGCGCGAAAAAGGCGCGCTATTATCGCGACCGGCGATTTACCGAACGATTGTTGCCGCCGCCCGTGCCGGATGCCGAGCAGCACCCAGCGCGGCCCGACGACTGGAGTCATCTACCACCGATCGCGGCACCGCTGATCGAGGAAGAACCGGCCGCGACGCCCGAGATGGAGGGAGGCGATGACACCGCCCCGAGGGCGGATGCCGAATCCCGTGAAGAAAATGCGGCCAATACCGGTTTGCGCCGGGATCCTGGCCTGGACCGTCACTGCGACATAGCGCCAGAGCCACTGCCGGCCAACGAGTTCGAACCGGACGAGGTCGATGCAGAGGCGGTGCGTGCAAGGTCGGTAACGTCGACCCAGCGTGCCGTGGCACGGCAGGCTGCGCTCGACCCCAATGACGGCATCGAGCTGTAACGATGGGTACTAAGTCGCGCCTGTCGGTCTATCTCGATCCTGAGCTGATGGACTCGCTCGCCGCCTATGCGGATCGGCGAGGCCGATCACGTTCGCTGATCGCTGAGGCAGCTATAGCATCGTTTCTGTCGCCCGATGCCGACGAGCAGCGCGAGGCGGCGGTCGCCAAGCGCATCGACCGTCTCGATCGGCGGGCCGCGCGGCTCGAACGCGATCTTGGCATCGGCGTGGAGATGATCGCCATGTTCGTCCGCTTCTGGCTGTCGAGCACCCCGCCGCCGCCTGAGATGGAGCGCGCGGCGCTTCGCCGGCAGGGTGGTGACCGCTACGATGCTTTTATGGAAGCACTCGGCCGGCGGCTCGCGAAAGGATCAAGGGTCGGGCAGGAAATTGTCGAGGATGTGCCGGGCGCGATGGATTGAACTTAGTCACAACGACGGCTTTGTGGCATCCGTTCAGGGATAGCTGCCGTTTGTAAGCGTCATGGCTAGCCGCTAAATTCGACCCAGAATACGTCGTTCGAAGATTTGAACGCGAACGGTGGCTCGGGGGAGGAGCCGCCGTTCCAAGACAATAAAGCGGACGATCGAAAACGCCCATGTCACCCGTTCCGCCTCGCATCGCTTCGTCCTGGAAGCTGCCGCGCGGTCAAGCCTTCTGCCGTCCCATTTCTCCATCTCAAGCGGTCAATTTCGGGAAAAAGCAATCGGGAACAGGATTTGGGAAATCACTTTCTCCGCGGGTCGAGCACGACGCCCATCAGCTGAACCATCCCATGTCACCTTCCGTATCGGGAAAGTTTCCGTAGCGCTCTTGAACATATCATTCCGCATCTGCATATGTAGCATAGGCAAGCATATGCAGGAGTAGTTATGATCGTCAGCATACCCGAGGCCGCGCAACGGCTGAACGTGTCGATAGACACCATACGTCGGCAGGTTCGAAGTGGTGCGCTGCCAGCGAAGCGCGACGAAAAGGGACAATGGTGGCTCGACCTCACCGGCGACGAACAGGCGACCCCCAAGGTAGCGGATGGGGATCGCATTGACCTTGGTGTTGGCACTCCCCTCCAACGAGACGAGCGGGATCGCTTGATCAACGTGCTGGAAGATCAGGTAGACGACCTCAAGGCGCGTCTTGATCGATCCGAAAATGAGCGACGCGAAGATGCCGAAAAGTTTCGGGCCGAACGCGATCGTTTGCTGGCAATGATCGAACGTCTGGCATCGGGCAAAGGGCAATGAGCCCGATCCCGATAGTCATTGAGCAGTCCTCGCGCGGGGAGCGCTCGTTTGACATATACTCCCGCTTGCTGCGCGAGCGGATCGTATTCGTTAACGGCCCGATCGAGGACAACCTCGCGGCGACGGTTTGCGCGCAGATGCTGTTTCTCGAATCCGAGAACCCAAGGAAGCCGCTGACACTTTACATCAATTCGCCGGGCGGGGCCGTCACCAGCGGCTTGGCGATCTACGACACCATGCAATATGTCCGGTGTCCCGTCGCCACGCTCTGCCTCGGGCTCGGTGCCTCGATGGGATCGTTCCTGCTGATGGCAGGAGCGCCGGGTATGCGCGCTATCCTCCCGAACGCATCGGTGATGCTACATCAGCCATCGGGCAGCTTCAAAGGACAGGCATCGGACATCGAGCGGCACGCAGCGGACATATTGCGGACGCGGGAGCGGCTGGTCCGCCTTTACTCGCACCATTGTCGTCAGCCGGTCGATGTGGTGGCGCGAACACTCGATCGCGATCACTTCATGAATGCCGAAGAGGCGTTAGCATGGCAACTTGTCGATCAGGTCTATGAGCCGCGAAGGGGCGAACGGTCGCACTAGGAAGCGTCCGCCTTCCCAATATTCCATCCGTTACGAGACAGTCGCCAATGACGGCTAACCTCGGGTCGGGTCATCGTCCGGAACCTGCCGAACGCTTTTCACCACAGGTGCGCGTTGATGATCATGCATCAGCATCGATCCCCGACGAGTGCTTCTATCCGAAGCCGCCTTTCGAGGTGGCTAGCTCGAAAGGCAGGAAAGTCCCACGAGCTTCCTGCCGGTAGCGACCATCTTCGGTCGATCCTGTCCGCTGTTTGAATGTCTGTTTTCGACAGAATCTGCCGATCGGTGTCCTAAGGCGGTCCGTCAGCAAAAGCCTGAATGTCGGTCTCTCTATCCTGTTCTCGACAATCAAAACGCTGCCGCTATTCGGTAGCGTCGCGCAAGACAGTCGCTCTGGGTTGCGAATGACTCGCGAGGAAGACATTGATGCGTCATGACGAATGATCTGGATCAGATGCCCGGGCAAACCGCGTATTGGTCGGTGGTCGACGAGGCCGTGCCATATGCGCAAGGTGACATCATCCGCGGCTTGCCTGCCCAATCGTCCGAGGAGCCAATCTTTGGTCTGATCATCACTGCCGATTGCGACATCGTGCAAATGAAGGCTTCTGACCGTCTCACTTACGTCGAGGTCGTATCTACGCGCGAGTACCTGGAACGGGTATGGATCCCCGACCAGCTGCAGAAATTCGTCAGGAAACAGGCAAGGGCGACGGCTGAGGGGCTGAGTGCTGTAATGCGCCGGTCCGAACTCCCGTTCACCCTTAGCGAAGATCAACTCTTAGATTGGCTGCGCGTGAGGCCGATCGACGCAATCGATAATGCCGTCAACCGGACCGGCAAGCCGCTGGACAAAAGGCTTCTGCAAAACCTGAACGCCCTGCGATGCGCATTGGGATGCGAGAATTATGCGGGACCACTCGACCGGTGGCGTGCACTTCGCGAGATACTCGGCGAAGCCAAGGAGAGGCAGATGGCAGACCTGGCTGGCGCTTTGGCCGGCGGCGGCGGCTTCCCCGACTTCTTCATGCTACCGGAGCTGCCTGGCGCGAGCGGGGTCGGTTACATCGCGTTGCTGCGCTTTATTCGGACAGTGGATGCGAACGAGATTTTTGCGAGTGAAGTAGATGCTCGGGTCCACGGACGACCGAACGCCTTGCACCGCGTAGGCCGTCTGACGGACGGCATACGGTTTGCGATTACCCAGAAGCTAGCGTTTCTCTTTTCCCGCATTGGCCTGCCCTCACATTTCGAAGATGCGAGCAAGTCTGCGGCGGCACTGGCCGCAGAGAATCTTTTAACTGGAGCCTGATCGATGTCCTATGACGCCTTGGTGATTGACGAGGGCGCGATCGCCATCCTTGACACTGCGATGATCGAGCCGAGTTGGTTCGACGAGTTCGAGTTACCCGAGAACAGCGCTGGTCTCCGACGTGTTGTGATGGACAACATGGTCTATCTCTTGTCTGACAACGCCGATATCGATTTCGGAATGTTGGTGGTCAACACTGGCCCCGACGGGATTTTCACAGGTGCCGCCATGCCACACGCTAGGTTTGAGCGTGTATTGCGGGTGGCGCTACGCAAGTTCGACAGAAACATCGCGCTCCCTGTCCAATGGCAACCATACCACGATGGGTCGAGGCTCTCAGTCTACGGCGAGCCTTTCAGCAAGCGTTCCAAGGTTCGCGTTTACTTCGAGCAATCCGTCGGCGATGGGCGGGATCTGTACGCCTATGCGGTGACGGACGGACCGAAGCCGCTTTCCCATGTTTCGCCTGAGATGGCGCTATACGAACGTGCGATCGAGAACTTGGAGGATGCTGCACTCGCGGAGGTGCTTCCCACTCCCCATGTTGGCACCTTCGGCATCCTGCTGAGCGAACCTCTCGGGCGACAGATTTCTGGTGCGGCCACGCTTCAGGAATGGCTCGATCACAAACTTAACCCGCAGCAGATGGCGTTCGTCCGGAAGTCCCACGATCAGCCGGTGCGGCTTCGCGGGGCCGCGGGAACGGGGAAGACCCAGGCGATGGCAGTCAAGTGCATCAAGGATCTTTTCGACGACCTGAACGGTGAGAACACCAAAACATTCGCATTCCTGACACACAGCTCTGCTCTGGCACATGACGTCATTAGAGGCATGTTTTCTGCACTCGATCCATCGGAGCGTTGGCGAACCGCGGAGACCGTGGATGGACAACCGAAGCTTTGGGTGGGCACGTTATACGAGCTTGCCGAAGAGCGGCTGAATTATGCACAAAAGGGGCTGCAACCGCTATCGTTGGATGGGCAAGAGGGGCGCGAGTACCAGAGAATTCTGATCGAAGACTCGTTGAAGCGGGTGCTGGAGGATGCCCGCACGATGCTCGACGTCCTTAGCCAGGAGCCAGATTTCACGACACTTCTGTCTTCGCAGGAGCGGCGCTCGGCGTTGGTGGAAGATCTAATGAACGAATTCGCCGGCGTTCTCGACGCCGAGAATATTCGAAAGGGCACGATCGACGCCGACCGCTACCTAAGCGGCCCCCGAGAGCCTTGGCAGATGCAACTCAAGTCAAAGGCGCAGCGAGAGGCCCTTCTCGAGATTCACGATAACTACCGCACGCTTCTCAAGCACGAGCGCTTACTGAGTATGGACCAGATGACGGCTGACTTCGGTCGCTACCTGACCACTCACGAGTGGGAGCAGCTCAGAGAGAAGCTGGGTTTCGATGTGATATTTGTCGACGAATACCACTACTTCAGTCGCAATGAGGCGATGACGCTTCAAGGAATTTTTCGCTCGCGGGCGGGTAGGTCTGGCAAGTGGCCACTGCTTATGGCTTTCGACCTTAAGCAGAGCACGTCAGACGCCGCATTAGGAGGAGGTGTGGAGCGGTTCCGCAATCCCGGCGTTGGCGAGTCTGCCAAGATCGACTTGAGTGAGAACTACCGATCGACTCCGCAGATCACCAAGTTACTCCAGGATTTGGACGCGTCATTCCCCGCGATGGATCTGGAAGGTGAATACGACACGCACATAGCGTCGTCCGAGCAGCCTGCCGGATCGGTGCCAATCTTGAAGGTTTATGGTCGGGATCAGGACCTGCTCGACGCCGTCTTCGACGAGGCCGTCGCCGACGCCCGCAAGCTCGGTGGGCGCAAGGTCGCAGTACTTTGCCTCAACGACCACCTTTTCGAGCGTTATTTGAAGGCCTCGAGGATCAACGGAAAATATGTGCCGCTTACAACCCGCGAGGATCTGAAGGGAGTTCAGTATGCACGCGGTCGCTGCATTTTCAGCATGCCCGAATACGTGGCCGGGCTTCAGTTCGATGCCGTCTACCTGCTGCACATCGACCAGTCGGATTTAGGCGATGAGATGCTGAGCCAGGGTGCGCGTCGCCGATACGTTAATCGCGCGTACCTAGGGGCTAGCCGCGCACAGACAAAGTTGATGATGTCGGCGTCCATGGAGCGCGGAGGCCGAAGCGAGATACTCGACGGCCCGATTCGAGCCGGCAGCCTGTTACAGCAGGAGGTGGGACTGGGCAGCGGTGGGCTGCGCCGCAATTGATGATTCGGTCCAACCATCGCGGGAGAACTTCCAAATCTCCTTTAAGCAGACGGTCAGTTTAAAAGAAGATTTTCTGCTGCCCAGTTGTAGTCTTCCCCATCTTCGCCGCGTCAAAAATGGCCGCTCTCGGCTAAACCGGCCGTTCCTATTTGCGGTCGCGATTGGCAGTTTTGTCCCAAGATCGCCCGGCAGCTGGCGACCAGAGCCGGTCATTGATGGATCTGCAAAGGAACGACCGCGTCTAACAAATCCGGTCATTCGTGAATGCAGCTTCTGATCCATCAACGAAAAGCGTGAAGGCGGACAATCGACGCATACGTGAAGCGGCGGGAACCGCATAGGCAGCACATTGGTGGTACGCGCTGTCATGTATAGCAGGTTTGGCATGAGCTGCGGGACCCATGGTGCTTTCGATTGATCTGCTATCTGGCCGCGGACTCGGCATAACCGGCATAGTCATGTCCAAAGGCTCATGGCCGCCTGCTTTATGTGCTCTATTGCGTCGCGGCGGTCATTCTTGCGCCACGCAAAATGCAGTTCCGACTGCACTTCCCACGCGAATGGTATCCGAATGCAGCCGGAGACCGCCGGCGGTCGTGAACGCGAGCTCAACGTCGCCACACCGAGCGATTTCGCATAGGCTTCGATGATCGCCACGTCAGGATCAGGGCTGGCCACGATATTGGCACCGGCCCCGCGCAGCAGGTCCAGCAGTTCTTCCGATGCTCCGCGGGCGTAAGTGTCGGGGTGAGCAAGCACGATGTCGAGACCGGCAAGATCGCGATCGGTCAATTCGTCCAGTCCAGCCAGCGAATGGTCAAGCGGCAGCTGGATATCGATGCCCGTGCTACCAACGAGCACCGAGGAAATTTCCCGGTGCCGGTAACGGCTTGCTGAGGATGAAACGAAGAGGGCCGCGTCGATCTGCCCGGATTCAAGCAGATGCATGGAAGTACGGTCCTCGTACGCGTGCATTTCGAATTTAAAACGTTTTTGTCGGATCAGCAAGTCGAACAGCATTGATCGCGCGTCGATCGGTACATCGGCGGAGACGCCAATATTCACGATCGTCTGGCGCTGAATCTCGGCGATACCAAGCCTCACCTCCCGCCAAGAATCCAGAAGCTGGCGGGCGAGGTTGAGCATGACCTCTCCTTCGGGTGTGAACTCGACGGATCGCGCCGACCTCTTCAGGATGAGGAAACCACAGTCGCATTCCAGGCGATGGACCCTCGTGGAAATCCAAGACTGGGCAACACCAAGGCGACGTGCCGCGACCGTCATAGAACGATCCTGTGCGATCGCATCTAGATACCGGGCGGCCTTCAGATCCATCGGCCTTTTCCTCTCTCGTCCCGCATCGTCTTTTCCATCTGTTTTTCAGATCGGACGGCAATTCATTGGAATTGGACATCCCGTCGTCGCCTTTCCTAGATAATCGCAAATCATGCCGGTTGCGGTCAAGCAACGGCGAAACAGGGAGAGGGACTATGCGGCAATTCCTTCGTCGCAGGATCAGTTCTGGCACCGGCGGGGTTTTAGCCATCCTCGCGGCCGGCAGTTCGTCTGGCGCGATCGCCGCGCCGGCTGTCGCACGGCCTGCTCAGGCCGCGACTGGAACGGCGATCGCCGCCGCCGAAAACGCATCCGCACGCGACGATGGGACCAACGATATCGTCGTCACCGCGCGCCGAACCGACGAGAAGCTCCAAGATGTCCCCATTGCCGTGACCGCGCTCAGCGGCTCGGTTCTTGACCGGCGTGGCACATACAATACCAACGAGCTGCAAGCTCAGGTTCCGGGCCTGACCATCCAGCCGAATTTCGGCCGAGGCTCGCCGATCCTGTCATTGCGTGGCCAGGGCCAGCTACCTGGCGGCGCGCTCCCCGGGGTAGTCTCCTATTTTGCCGAAGTTCCCGACGCGGCCGGCTACCTGCAACTTTTCGACCTCAATTCCGTGCAGGTCCTGCGAGGGCCGCAGGGAACACTGTTCGGACGCAATTCGACCGGTGGCGCGGTGCTGTTCGAGCCAAATCGACCGACCGATCGGCTTGAGGCCATGGTCAATGCCAGGTTCGGCAACCTAGCCGACCGTGAGATTACCGCGGTCGTCAACCTTCCGGTTGCCGACTGGATGGCAGTACGGATCGCGGGCAACCTCGTCCGCCGCGACGGCTATACGCGCAACCTCAGCAAGACCGGTCCCGATTTCGACGGCCTCGACAACGAAAGTCTTCGTGTCTCCGTGCTGCTCAAGCCGGCAAGTAATTTCGAGGATCTCTTCATTTTCCGGGGCAACATCAACGACAATACCGCGACGGGTCAGATCCTGACGTCGTACAACCCTGCCGGTTTCGCCGCGGGCTTGTTCAGCGCGCCATTCAAGCCGTTCTTTGGCGTCACGCTCGCCGAAGCGTATGCCCGCCAGCAGGCGCTCGGCGTACGCGCGCGCTACACCAATCTCGGCACAGATGGGCACAATACCAGCTGGTCGGTGCAGAACCGCGGCCTGTTGACCCTGGGCAACGTCGCGATCAAATCCATTTTGAGCTATTCATACAGCAAAGTTAGCCACTTCACGCTGGACAACGATGCCACCGAACTCCCGATCATCGACGCGTACGGGCCGTTTGGCCCGCAGGATAACGAGCAGTTCACCGCAGAACTTCAGGCCAACGGCCACTTCTTCGACAATCGACTGGACCTGACCGTCGGTGTCTACTTCGAGCGCACCGACCAGAACCAGAACTACGTCAATGTCCTGCTCGCCAATCCGTTCATCGCCTCCGTCGCGATAAACAACCCGCGCAACTCGATCAATTACCAGGCTGGCCGCAGCAAGGCGCTCTATGCACAGGGCGGCTACAAGCTGACCGACCGGCTCGTCCTCAACGTCGGACTGCGCCACACATGGGACAACCGCTATCTCGTCGACGAGCAAACCTACGGACCGAACAGCCTGCGCCCGGTCGTCTGTGCCGCCAACACCGCCATCAGCGGCAATCCCTTTACCAACTGCGCGGCAGCATTCAGCGGCAAGTTCAGGAAACTGACGTGGAATGTCGATCTCGACTTTCACCCGATGCCGGACATTCTCATCTACCTGGCTTCGCGCCAAGGCTACAAGAGCGGCGGGCTGAACAGCTTCGCCCTGCCCCCCACGCCGCCGACCTTCGGCCCCGAAACGATCACCGATGGCGAGATCGGCACGAAGATCCAGTGGCGGAGCGGCTCCACGAAGGGCAACCTCAACCTTGCCGCCTATTATGGAAGCTATGACGACATCCAGCGAAGCGTTTCGCTGCCCAACGCCACCAGCGCGATCTTCAACGTTGCCGGCGCGACGGTGAAGGGCATCGAACTGGAAACCTCCATGACGGTCGCCGATGTGCTGACTCTGTCGGGCTTCGTCTCCTATACCGATGCCCGGTTCAAGGGCGCGCTGAGCGCGGTTCCCTTCGCCAACACGCCGAAGTGGACTTACCGCGCCGATGCGACATTCCATCTGCCGGTGGATCCGGAGCTCGGCGAATTGTCCGTCGGCGCGGCGATATATGGTCGCAGCCGCTTCACCGTTTCCCCGAATGGCAATACCGAGCCTGCCTCGTTCATCGCGCCGTACCACGTAATCGACCTACGCGCCGGCTGGGACCATGTTTTGCGCAGCAATTTCGATGTCGCGCTGTTCGCGAAAAATGTTGCCAACAAGGCTTACGTAACCGGTGCCGGGCTGACCTCGAATTCCACCCTCGGCCTGACGACACTTATCTTCGGGGAGCCCAGAACCTACGGCGTCGAGTTGCGAGCACATTTCTGACCTCGGAGATCAACATGATGAAATACGACAGACGCGCCGTGATGGCCGGCGGCGCCGCGCTTGGAGCAATGCAGATGGTGAGTGGATTCGACATGATGGCAAATGCCGGGCCGATGGAAACGCGGGTTACGGACACGCCGCTCGGCAAGGTGCGCGGCACCCGAACCCCTTCTGGTTTTGTCTATCGCGGGCTTCCTTATGCCGCAGCTCCGGTCGGTCATCTGCGGTTTCGCCCGCCCGTTTCCCCTCGGGCCTGGGCGGGCATACGGGACGCGACGCAGCTGCCGGCGGTCTGTCCGCAATCCACCGCCTCGGTGAAGAGCAACACCGGCTATATGCACGAGCTGGCCGAGCTATTCGTCCCCTGGCGGCGCAAGATGGACGAGGACTGCCTGACCGTCGACGTCTGGACGCCTGCGTCGGACGGCAGGAAGCGGCCGGTGATGGTGTGGATCCACGGCGGCGGCTTCTCGTCGGGATGCGGCAGCGATCCGCTCTATGACGGCGTCGGGTTCAATCGCGACGATGTCGTGCTGGTGACCGTGACCTATCGGCTCCACGCATTCGGTTTCCTCTATCTCGACGGTCTGTTCGAGGGCGCAAGCGGCACGGGCAATTGCGGTATCTACGACCAGATAGCCGCCTTGCGCTGGGTCCAGCAGAACATCTCGGCGTTCGGCGGAAATCCGGCCAACGTCACCGTCTTTGGGCAGTCGGCCGGAGGGGCGGCAGTCGGCAATATCATGGCGACGCCGGCAGCGCGCGGGGCCTATCACCGCGCGATCCTGCAATCGGGTGTCTTCGCCAACAAACTGCCGGACGAAGCGCGCACAGCCACCGCACGCTTTCTGCAGGAAATAAATGTGCGGCCCGGCGACTGGGCGGCGCTCGAAGCAGTGCCGACGGATGTCATCGTCCGCAAGGCGACTGAGTTGCCAATGCTCCTCGCAGGGGTCGGGATGGCCGGCAGTTTCCCGTTCTCGCCGGTAATGGACGGCGTGGCCCGGGACAAGCAGCCGATCGAGATGGTGGCTGCGGGCAGTGCGGCCGGGGTCGATGCCGTCATCGGAACCGACCAGGATGAATTCCGCCTGTTCGTCTTTGGCGGAAACAGCACCATCAACGGGAACTTCCCCAAGCCAGACCTGATCAAGCTACTCGGCCCGCAGCGTGGGCAGGCGTTGCAGGACTACTACGCCGGGCGGGGTCTCGTCGATGCGCGCGATATCATGGCTGCAGTGCAGACCGACCAGATGTTCACAGGGCCGGGCATTTGTCTGGCGGACGCGCTGTCGGCGCGCGACGAGGGTGCGGTTTACCGTTATCGCTTCGATTGGAGTTCGCCCGTCAATGGCGGCAACCTCGGCGCGTTCCATACGATCGAGGTGCCGTTCGTGTTCGACCGCCTCGACTGCGCGACGCTCGTGGGGAATAGCCCGCCGGTCGATCTGGCCCGGCAGGTGCATGGCGCCTGGTGCCGATTTGCCCGAACGGGCGATCCCAACGGCAAGGGCCTGCCCGAATGGCCGCACTATGATCGCGCGACCCGGCAGGCGATGATCTTCGATACCGCGAGCCAGGCGCGCGCCGATCCCGACGCGATCGTCCGCAGGGCATGGGCAGAGCCGTCCGCCGGAACTGGTACCGCAATCCCGGGAGACCGTGCGAGATGAACGAGCAGACCGACCCGGCAATGCGGTTTTCGGAACCGCCGCCCTACCGTCCAGGCCTCGCGGTTGCGGGCATTCACGAAATCTGGGGGGAAATCGAGCGACTTGACCTCGTGCGCAACGTTGCCGAGCTCGAAGCGTTCGGGTTTACGGTGATCCCCCCGGATCGGGCCGCCCCATCGGGCCTTGCAGACAGGTTGTGCGCGGCGGTCCTCGATGTGGCCGCCGAGCCGAGAGGTGGGGGGTGCGGCTCGACCCGGCGGAGGATTTTCCGAGCACGGGTCCCACCAACGTGCCCGATCCCCAGGATTGGGCCAATATGCTGAATCGCCCGACCCTACATGCCGATTTCCCCCAGATCCCGCGGGTCTACGAGGAAGCGCTCATGAACCCAGTGCTTTTGGCGCTCGTGACTTATATGCTGGGTTACCAATGTCTTCTGTCGAGCGGATTCGGAGCATGGATCAAGGGGCGCAACCCTGGCGAGACATTCCCTCTGCACATGGATGGCGCGCGCGTTTCGCCTGCGCTGGCCAATGCCGACTGCTGCAATGCCATGTATTTGCTGAGCGATCATTCGTTGGCCGACGGCGCAACTTGTTTCGTCGCAGGCAGCCACAAGCTTCAACGCGCACCGGCGCACGGCGAGGGATTGGATGAGCGTATCGCACTGGCAGCACCGGCCGGTTCACTGGTCGTCTGGCATGGCAATACCTGGCACGGCGCTTTTCCCCGAACGAAGCCGGGCTTGCGCATCAGCATGCCCTTGTTCTTTTGCCGACCGCAACTGCGAACTTTTTCCAACTACGAGCACCGACCGATACCGCAGGAGATGCTCGACCGGAATCCGCCGCGCTTTTCTACTCTTCTCGGCCGTGAACTTGATTGGCGCGAATATCGCAAACTGGAAAGAGGGGCGAAAACTGATTTTCACTCCGCTGCGGGTTCGTCCCAGGAGAATATCGGAACAATGGCGCTTCGCGCGATGTCGCTCTTCGGCGCATGATCCTGTCTATACGCTTAGGCTCGATTTCGAATGTGCCGCAGGAGCATTGCGACACATCGATCCTTATAGGTCCTAAACTCAACGGCGGCTTTTTTAGCCCGCTCAATCAAACCGGTCCGACTGTTTCCGGCCCAGGCCTGCTCCTCCCCCGGGTACAGCTCGGCCCCGCGTACGGCCGCTTCATCCGAAACTGGCCATTCACTATCGTCCTCCTGAACGACGGTTTTGTCCCAACGTCAGTCGTTCCCAAATGCGTGCTGGGCAAGCTGTACAAACGGCGGCTTTCGGGATCGCCGGCCGGCACGTCGAGCGGCTGCTATTAAGGCGCGAAGCTGTCGTAAGGATCACGCATGGAGAGTTCGCATTTAAATTTGACCTCGACCTTAGAACGTTGCCCGAGCAGCGCGCGCTGAGTAATCAACCATGATGCGCATGCATCTTCATTCCGGCGGTCGTCTCCGCATGCCGCGCAACGTCTATTATCCTGGCGCTGGCGCCAGCGAATGGTTTGAGATGCCGGTCTCCTGCGCGATGTTTAAGCACAGGCAGGGCAACGTTCTTTTCGACACCGGCTGTCATCCCGATGCCGCCATCAACGGTGAAGCTCGGTGGGGCCAGCATGCGCTTTACTCCGAACCCATTTTCAGTCCGCAGGATGCGGTGATCGGCCAGCTGGCCGCCACTGGGATCACCCCTGAGGACATCGATCTCGTCGTCTGTTCGCAACTTCATTATGATCATTGTGGCTGCAACGCATTCTTCGTCCGGGCCACCGTCATTTGTCACGCCAAGGAGCTCGAAGCTGCAAGAGCTGATGATGCCCTTGCGATGGGCTATATACACCACGACTGGGAATTAAATCGGATCATACAGACCGTACACGGAGACCACGACGTGTTCGGCGATGGCAGGCTTACGCTGATACCCCTTCCGGGTCACACGCTAGGATCGATCGGCGTGCATGCCGTGCTAGATCGATCGGGCGCGTTTCTTCTGGCGTCCGATGCCGCGCCAGTCGAAGCCTCGTTGCGCCAGCATTATGCGCCCAGCAACACAGTTGATGTCGATCTCTATCTCGCTTCGCTTGACATAATCGGCCAGTACGAGCGCGAAGGCGCGATGGTTCTGTTCGGCCATGACGACGCACAATGGCAGCGGGTGCGTAAGGGTAGAAACAGTTACGATTGATCGACCGGTGTCGATCGTCCGTCAGTCATGCAGGAATGATCTGGCGAGCGTCACGAGCCGACGTTATGCTCGAGAATTGAGGCCGTGGAATATGGCGAGATCGTTTCCCATCCCAGCGTCGAATAGAGATTTCGGCCGTCTTCTGTGGCCACGAGAAGTTCCGGGCCTGGCTGCTGTCGAGCGGCGTGCAGTGTTAACATCAGGGCTCGGCCAAGCCCTTTCCGGCGATGCTCAGGTTCCGTCACGATACGATCGTAGACAAAAACACCCCGTGCTTCGGCCGCATAGCCGGTTGCCGCAAGCGCGCCTGCATCAGAGAAGATCCGCGCTTCCAACACCATGCCCAACTGCTTAACTTCTACCCGATATCCATCGGGCAGGCGCTGCCCGGTAGGCATACCCGTTCCCTGCATAAAGTAGCTCGGAGCATGAAGCTGCCATCTCTTCGGAAGCGCTGCCCGCAGTTTGTCGGCCGCACCGCAGAGTTTCAAGAGATAATGAGGCTCGCTGATAGAATGGGCAAGCTCTTTGAAACCTGCACCTATTTTGGAAAAGACCCAACGGGCGACCTCGGCATCAGATCCAGTATCGACGCGAAAGCCGCCATAATCAGGAACTGGCAGCGGCAGCCCCCGCGCGATTGACCGAGCTGAAAGCCACGCTTCCAGGATTAGCGGATCAACTCCATCGCCGCTCATCATCTCTCACCAGTAATGGCAGCTTTCCATATCGCGGAAATGCCAGGGGTCGGCAAGAATCCGTGCCAGTGCCGACCTTTGGGGCGACCTGATTGAATGACCGCTTTTGGAATTTCCAGCGGGCCAGACGAAGGGCGAACGTTGGGCACAAAACCGCCGCGCCCCTGTCTTTCTACGCCACACTACGACGAACCCATTTCCTTGTTGAACGGCATTAATTTCTGTCTCTCTTAATCGTCCCCTGACGCCGGACGGCTCCCGTCCCGCACCTCGCAGGGGATAGACGTGGCCGTTCAACCGATCCGATCCGAAGCCAGCGCACGCGGCAAACGGATGCTGCGCACTGCGCTCGGCGCCTCGATCACGGGCTGGCTCGACGATTCCGCCACCGTCGAGGTTATGCTGAACCCGGACGGACGGCTCTGGATCGACCGGCTGGCCGAAGGGATCGCCGATACCGGCGTGACCCTGCCAGCGTCCGACAGCGAACGGATCATCCGCCTGGTGGCGCATCATGTCGGCGTCGAAGTGCACGCGCAAAGCCCGCGCGTCTCGGCTGAACTGCCCGAGAGCGGCGAACGGTTCGAGGGATTGCTGCCGCCCGTCGTCACGGCCCCGGCCTTCGCGATCCGCAAGCCCGCCGTCGCGATCTTCACCCTAGAGGATTATGCGGAGGGCAAGGTCATGTCGCGGCTGCAGGCGGGCGTGCTGGGCAAGGCCGTCGCCGAGCGCCGCAACATCTTGATCGCGGGCGGCACCGGCACCGGCAAGACCACGCTCGCCAACGCGCTGCTCGCCGAGGTTGCCAAGACCACCGACCGTGTCGTGCTGATCGAGGATACGCGCGAGCTGCAATGCGCCGCGCCCAACTTCGTCGCGTTGCGAACCAAGGACGGCGTTGCTTCGCTTTCGGATCTGGTCCGCTCGTCGCTGCGGCTGCGCCCCGATCGGATACCGATCGGAGAGGTGCGTGGCGGCGAGGCGCTCGACTTGCTCAAGGCGTGGGGAACCGGGCATCCCGGCGGCATCGGCACCATCCACGCCGGCACAGCCATCGGCGCGCTCCGCCGCATGGAGCAGCTCATCCAGGAGGCGGTCGTCACCGTCCCGCGTCCGCTGATCGCCGAGACGATCGATCTCATCGCCGTGCTGGTCCGCGACGGCACGGGCCGCCGTCTTGCTGAGCTGGCGCGGGTCGAAGGGCTCAGCACGCAGGGCGACTACTCCCTCACCCTTCTTCCTTCCGCCCAACCAGGAGACATTGCATGATCCATCCTATCCGCGCACGTCGGCGCATCGCCGCTCTGGCCATCGCGAGCGCCATCGCAATCATCATTGCAGGACCGGCATCGGCCGCAGGCTCGTCGATGCCGTGGGAGGCGCCGCTGCAGTCGATCCTCGAATCGATCGAGGGACCGGTGGCGAAGATATTGGCGGTGATCATCATCATCGTCACCGGGCTGACCCTGGCGTTCGGCGACACCAATGGCGGATTCCGGCGGCTGATCCAGATCGTGTTCGGCCTGTCGATCGCGTTCGCCGCATCGAGCTTCTTCCTGTCGTTCTTCTCGTTCGGCGGCGGAGCGCTGGTCTGATGTCGATCGGCCTCGATTCCGGCGAGCCGATCCCCGGCTATTATGCCTCGGTTCACCGGGCGCTGACCGAACCGATCCTGCTGGGCGGCGCTCCGCGTGGGCTGGCCATCATGAACGGCACGTTGGCCGGCGCGCTCGGGCTCGGCTTGCGCCTGTGGATCGCCGGGCTGTTCCTGTGGGCGATCGGCCATGTCTTCGCGGTCTGGGCGGCCAAGCGCGATGCTCGCTTTGTCGATGTCGCCCGCCGCCACCTGCGCTATCCCACCTACCTGCGCGCGTGAGGGTTCGACGATGATGAACCTTCGCGAATATCGCAACCGCACCGCCGGCCTTGCCGACTTCCTGCCCTGGGCGGCGCTGGTCGCAGAAGGTGTGGTGCTCAACAAGGACGGCGCGTTCCAGCGCACCGCGCGGTTTCGGGGGCCGGACCTGGATTCGGCGACTCCCGCCGAGCTGGTCGCGACGACCGCGCGGCTCAATAATGCGCTGCGCCGACTGGGATCGGGCTGGGCGATCTTCGTCGAGGCGCAGCGGATGCCGGCGCAGCACTATCCGGAAAGCCGCTTCCCTGATCCCGCTTCCGCGCTGGTCGACCGGGAGCGCCGCGAACAGTTTGCCGAGGAAGGCGCGCATTTCGAGAGCAGCTATTTTCTTACCTTGCTGTGGATGCCGCCCGCCGAGGATGCCGCGCGGGCCGAAGGTTGGCTCTACGAAGGCCGAGCGCAAGGTGGTGTCGATCCGTGGGAGTTGATCAAGAGCTTCCTCGATCGCAGCGACCGTGTGCTGCATCTAATCGAAGGTTTCGTACCCGAGGTGCGCTGGCTCGATGATAGCGAGACGCTGACCTATCTCCATTCGACGATCTCAACCAAGCGCCAGCGCGTCCGCGTGCCGGAAACCCCGATGCACTTGGACGCGCTCCTGGCCGACGAGCCGCTGATCGGCGGGCTAGAACCGCGCCTTGGGGAGAGTCATCTCCGCACGCTGACCGTCACAGGGTTTCCGAGCGTCACCTTTCCGGGGCTGCTCGACGAGCTCAACCGGCTGGCCTTTCCGTACCGCTGGTCGACACGCGCGATCATGCTCGACAAGACCGACGCCACCAAATTGCTGTCGAAGATCCGCCGCCAGTGGTTCGCCAAGCGCAAGTCGGTCGCAGCGATCCTGAAAGAGGTGATGACCAACGAGGCCTCGACGCTGCTCGACAGCGATGCCGCCAACAAGGCTGCCGACGCCGACCTCGCGCTGCAGGAACTGGGATCGGACCATGTCGGCCAGGCCTATGTCGCCGCGACGGTGACGGTGTGGGACGAGGACGCCGGCATCGCTGCCGAGAAATTGCGGCTGGTCGAGAAGGTCATCCAGGGCCGCGACTTCACCTGCATGCCCGAAGGCATGAACGCGATCGAAGCCTGGCTGGGCTCGCTTCCAGGCCATGTCTACGCCAACGTCCGGCAATCCCCCATCAGCACCCTCAATCTCGCCCACATGATCCCGCTTTCGGCGGTGTGGGCGGGGCCGGAACGGGACGAGCACCTGGCAGCGCCCCCACTGCTGTTCGGCAAGACCGAAGGCTCGACCCCGTTCCGGTTTTCGCTTCACGTCGGCGATGTCGGCCATGCGCTGGTCGTCGGACCGACCGGCGTCGGCAAGTCGGTGCTGCTGGCACTGATGGCGCTGCAGTTTCGCCGCTACGAACGTGCCCGGATCTTCGCCTTCGACTTCGGCGGATCGATCCGCGCCGCCGCGCTCGCGATGGGCGGCGACTGGCAGGATCTCGGGCATAGCCTCCATGCCGATGATGCTGGGGATGCCGCAGCGAGCGTCTTCCTGCAACCACTCGCGCGGATCGACGAACCGGCTGAGCGCAACTGGGCCACCGAATGGCTGGCAGCGATATTGACTGCGGAAGGCGTGACCGTCGACCCGCAGGCCAAGGAGCATCTCTGGTCAGCGCTCGGATCGCTCGCCAGCGCACCGATAGCGGAACGGACGCTGACGGGCTTGGCGGTCTTGCTTCAGGCGCAGGACTTGAAGCAGGCATTCGGCCCCTATTGCGTCGGCGGGCCATACGGCCAGTTGCTCGACGCCGAATCCGAGCGGCTTGGGCACGCCGATCTCCAGGCGTTCGAGACTGAGGGCCTGACCGGCAGCGCCGCCGCGCCCGCCGTGCTGTCTTACCTGTTCCACCGCATCGAGGGCCGGCTCGACGGCGCACCCACGCTGATCATCATCGACGAAGGCTGGCTGGTGCTCGACAGCCCCGCCTTCGCCGCCCAGCTCCGCGAATGGCTGAAGACGCTGCGCAAGAAAAACGCCAGCGTGGTGTTCGCGACCCAGAGCCTCGCCGACGTCGAGACCAGCAGCATCGCGCCCGCGATCATCGAAAGCTGCCCGACCCGCATCTTCCTGCCCAACGATCGTGCGATCGAACCCCAGATCGCCGCGATCTACCGGCGGTTCGGCTTGAATGACCGCCAGATCGAGATCCTCGCGCGGGCAATCCCCAAGCGCGATTATTATTGCCAATCGCGGCGCGGCAACCGCCTGTTCGAATTGGGCCTGGGCGAGGTCGCGCTGGCCTTCGCCGCCACCTCGTCCAAGTCCGACCAGCTCCGCATCGCCGAGACTTTCGACGCCCATGGCCGTGGCGGCTTTGCCGCCGCCTGGCTGCGCGTGCGGGGCCTCGATTGGGCCGCCGAGCTTCTTCCAACCCCGCAACAGGAGTTGCTTCTATGACCATGTCCCGTCTGCGCCGAGCCATCCTGGTGGGCGCCGCCGTTGCCGCGACCCTCGTCAGCGTACAGCCGGCCTCGGCGATCATCGTCTACGATCCCACCAACTATGCGCAGAACGTCCTCCAGGCCGCACGCGCGCTGGAGCAGATCAACAACCAGATCAAGTCGCTGACCAACCAGGCGACCTCGCTAATCAACCAGGCCAGGAACCTCGCCAACCTGCCGCTCAGCACGCTCGGCGAACTCCAGGGCCAGGTCCGGCAGACCCAGGCGCTGCTGGGCGAGGCCAAACGGGTCGCCTATGATGTCGCGCGGATCGACGAGGCCTATCGCACTCAGTACCGCGCGATCGATAGCAGCACGTCCGACAAGGCGTTGATCGAAGGCGCGCAGGCACGCTGGGAGAACAGCGTCGCTTCGTTCGAAGACGCGCTGAAAGTGCAGGCCGGCGCAGTCGGCAATATCGATGGCGCGCGCATCGCGATGGACCGGCTCGTGACCGCAAGCCAGTCGGCGACCGGCGCGCTGCAGGCCGCGCAAGCCGGCAACCAGTTGCTCGCGTTGCAATCGCAGCAGCTCGCGGACCTGACCGCGCTGCTCGCCGCGCAGGGCCGTGTCCAATCGTTCGAAGCGGCGCAGCGCGCGGCGGCACAGGCGCAAGGGCGCGAGCAGCTGCGGCGTTTTCTCGCGCCGGGTGAGGGCTATCGCCCGAGCGATGTCCGCATGTTCCACGACTGACGAACGATGCACAGCACGCTTCTCGCGCGGATCGGCGCCGTCGTTTTCGGCGCGTTCGCGATCACCATGACCGCGATCCAGATGACGGTGCCGCAGCCCACGCCGCCCGAACCCATCGCCGTCCAGCATCCTGAACGCCCGATCGACCCGCTGCGGGACGAGCTGGTCCGCTGCCAGTCGATCGGCCAGGCCGGGGCGGGCGATCCGGCGTGCCTGCGCGCCTGGGCGGAGAACCGCCGCCGCTTCCTGGCTCCCGGCGCGCGGCCGATGGCGCGGTTGCCCGCCGCTGCGACGGCGGAGTAGCGGGATGGAGGGCGCGGGTGTCATCGATCGCTTCCTCGAAGTCTTCACCCGCTATATCGACAGCGGGTTCGGGCTGCTCCATGGAGAAGTGGCGTTCATCGCGACCACGCTGATCGTCATCGACGTGACGCTCGCGGCGCTGTTCTGGTCGTGGGGCGAGGGCGACGACATCGTCGCGCGTCTGGTCAAGAAGACGCTGTTCGTGGGCGTGTTCGCCTATATCATCGGCAACTGGAACGCGCTCGCTCGGATCGTGTTCGAGAGCTTCGCCGGGCTCGGCCTTAAAGCCTCGGGCACCGGGTTCATCGCCGCCGAGCTGCTCCAGCCCGGCCGGGTCGCGCAGGTCGGGTTCGATGCCGGCCGACCAATCTTGGAATCGATCTCCGGCCTGATGGGTTATGTCGGCTTCTTCGAGAACTTCGTCCAGATCATCGGCCTGCTGCTGGCCTGGATGATCGTACTGCTCGCCTTCTTCGTGCTGGCGATCCAGCTCTTCGTCACGCTCATCGAGTTCAAGCTGGCGACGCTGTGCGGCTTCGTGCTGATCCCGTTCGGGCTGTTCGGCAAGACCGCGTTCATGGCCGAGCGCGTTCTCGGCCATGTCGTCTCGTCGGGCATCAAGGTGCTCGTGCTTGCCGTGATCGTCGGCATCGGTTCGACCCTGTTCTCGGAATTCTCGAGCGGTCTCGGTGAAATGCCGACGATGGAAGACGCGATGACCGTCGTCCTGGCGGCGCTGTCGCTGCTGGGCTTGGGTATCTTCGGTCCCGGAATCGCCAACGGCATCGTCTCGGGCGGGCCGCAGCTCGGTGCGGGCGCTGCCGCAGGGACCGCCCTTGCTGCCGGCGGTACGCTCGCCGGGGGTGCTGCCGCTGCCCGTCTCGGCGCAGGCGCGATCGTCGGTGGCGCCTCCGGGATCGCGCGGGGCGGTGCAGAGATCGCGGGCAAAGCGACGACCGCCTACAGCCTGGGGTCGGCCGGAAGAAGTGGCGGCGCGGCGGTGGCTTCCGGCCTCGGCGCGGCCGGCCAGCTTGCCGCCGAAGCCGGCATGTCGCCGCTGCGCAAGGCGACGCAAGCACTGCAGCAAAGTTTTCGGGACGGCGGTCGTGCCGCCATTGCCGCGACCGGCGGCGCTATCGCGGGCGATGGCGCATCAAATGCTGATCTCGCCGGCTTGTCGGAAACCTCCGGCGGGCCGCCGGACTGGGCACGCGCGATGAAGCGCCATCAAGCCATGACCCACGGCGCCACCGTCGCCGCGCATACGCTGCGTTCCGGCGACGGCGGCGGGGCGGGCGCGTCGATCGATATCAGCCAGAAGGAATGACACCATGTTTCGACGACCCTCGGTGCGCTACGGCGCCACGCCCGAACCCGAGACGCCTTATCGCCGCGCCGCCCAGGTGTGGGACGATCGCATCGGCTCGGCCCGCGTCCAGGCCAAGAACTGGCGGCTCGCCTTCTTCGGGACGCTCATGCTCTCGGGCGGTCTTGCCGCCGGGCTCGTCTGGCAAGGCGCACGCGGCACGATCACGCCTTGGGTAGTCGAGGTCGACCGGCTGGGCGAGGCGCAGGCGGTCGCCCCGGCCGATGCCGGCTATCGTCCGACCGACCCCCAGATCGCGTTTCACTTGGCGCGCTTTATCGAGCAGGTGCGCGGTATCGCCGCCGACCCGGTCGTCGTCCGTGAAAACTGGCTGCGCGCCTATGATTTCACGACCGACAAGGGCGCGCTCGCGCTTAACGATTATGCCCGCACCAACGATCCGTTCGCGGCGGTGGGCAAGATCCAGGTCGCGGTCGACGTGTCGAGCGTGATCCGGGCGTCGCCCGACAGCTTCCGCGTCGCCTGGACCGAGCGGCGCTACCAGGACGGCAGCCTTGCCGAGACCTCGCGCTGGTCAGCGATCTTGACCGTTGTCGTCCAAGCGCCGCGCACGCCCGACGCCCTGCGCAAGAATCCGCTCGGCCTTTTCGTCAACGCCATCAACTGGTCGAAGGAACTCGCCCAATGATCCCGTCCAACATTTCTCGATCCTTACGCCGCCCCTATTTGGCGGTGCTGCTGATAACCGTGTCATCGTTCGCGGCCGATGGTTCTTTGGCTGCCAAAGCGCCGGTGCTTGATTATGACGTGGCCGTTCCCGCAACGGCGATGGCCGAGCCGCCAAGGCCGGTCAAGATTGTGACCATTCCCGAACCCTTGCCGCTTTCCGGCCAGCTGAAACCCATCACCAGTCCTCCGGGGTCAACGCGGCCGATCGGTCCGCGCAGCCGCGTCGGGGCGGCCAATGCCGCCGCGCGCGTGCAACCGGTCCGCGACGGATTCCTGAACGCCATCCAGCAATATTCCTGGTCGGAGGGTGCGCTCTACCAGGTCTACGCCGCCCCAGGCCAGGTGACCGATATCGCGCTGCAGGAGGGCGAGCGGCTCGTCGGATCGGGGCCGGTCGCGGCCGGCGACACCGTGCGGTGGATCATCGGCGACACCATAAGCGGTACCGGCACCGGCGAGCGGGTCCATATCCTGGTCAAACCGACCCGGCCGAACCTCGTCACCAACATGGTTGTCAACACCGACCGGCGCACCTATCATCTCGAACTGCGCGGGACACCCTCGACCTACATGGCGTCGGTGTCGTGGACCTATCCGCAGGACCAACTCATAGCGTTGCGCCAGGCCAATGCCATCACAGCTGCAACCGCGCCAGTTGCTACAGGCGTCGATATCGCGGCGCTCAATTTTCGGTATTCCATCGACGGCGACAAGCCGGCTTGGCGGCCGGTGCGGGCGTTTGACGACGGCCGGCAGGTGTTCATCGAATTTCCCGAAGGGATCGCGCAAGGCGAGATGCCGCCGTTGTTCGTGATCGGGGCGGGCGGGACCGGCGAATTGGTCAATTATCGTGTCTCGGGCCGGCACATGATCGTGGATCGGTTGTTTGCTGCCGCCGAATTGCGGCTCGGCGACAAGAAATCCCAACAGCGCGTGCGAATCGTCCGCGAGGGCTCCCGCTCCGGCAAAGGCGCACGGTGATGACGGATGGTGTTGGACAAACGGCACCCACGCCTCCCGACCTGCGCCTGCGCGGAGATCCACCGCGCGTCATGCGCTTGTCGCGCAAGAGCCTGGGGGTGATCGGTGCGGTGGCCGGCATCGGGATCGGCGGGGCGTTCATCTATGCGCTTCAGCCTCCTGCCAAGAATGTCGCCGAGGAACTGTACAACACGCAGAATCATGCGACCGCCGACGGCCTCGCCGGTGCGCCCAAGGATTACAGCCAGGTTCCGCGACTGGGTCCGCCGCTGCCCGGCGATCTTGGGCGTCCGATTTTGAACGCGCAGGCGCGCGGAACGGATATTTCCGTTCCGCCGATGGGATCGGCGGCGTCAGTCGGATCGCAGGCCGATGCTGCCAACGTAGCGCGACAGCGGATGGCCCAGGAGCGCGATGCGGCCCGTACCAGCCGGGTCTTCCTTGGCGGTGGAGAAAGCGCGGCAGCACCAACGTCGAATCCAGGAAACGTGCCGGATGGCTTGGCCGATCTGCGGGGCCTTGCTGGTGCGCAACCTGTCGGAGAGAATGGCAATGCCGCGTCTGGTGGCGCAGACCCGAATGGACAAGCCGCTAAGCGTGCGTTCCTCAACGCCGCCGCCGATCGGCGAACGACCAGCGACGAACGGATGACGGCGCCTGTATCGCCCAATGTCGTTCAGGCGGGCAGCGTCATCCCCGCAGCCCTGATCACGGGAATTCGGTCGGATCTTCCCGGCCAGATTAGCGCCCAGGTGACGCAAAATGTCTATGACAGTGTGACTGGCCGTATCCTGCTCATCCCGCAAGGATCGCGGCTGATCGGGGACTATGATTCGCAGGTGTCGTTTGGCCAGCACCGCGTGCTTCTGGCCTGGAACAGGCTGATCCTGCCGGGAGGGCGTTCGATCGTCCTTGATCGCCAACCAGGCGCCGAGGCGGCCGGATTCGCCGGATTGCAGGATGGAGTGAACTATCATTGGGGCAACATGGCGAAAGCCGCGTTGATATCGACCGTGCTCGGTATCGGCGAGGAACCGGGATCGGGCAGCGACAATGATCTCGCGCGCGCTTTGCGGCGTGGGTCGCAGGATACGATCAGCCAGACCGGACAGCAGATCGTTAGCCAGCAGCTCAATGTCCCGCCGACGCTCACGATCCGGCCGGGATTTCCGGTGCGCGTGATCGTGACCCGCGATCTGGTGCTCGAACCCATCGGGGAGGCGCGATGACGAAGTTGAAGCTGGGACCACTGGCAGATGACCGGCCAGTCAAGCTCAGCGTCGAGTTGCCTGCCGCTGTTCATCGCGATCTCGTCGCTTGCTCCGCGGATGCCGTTCATCAGCTTAATGTTATTTGCCTTATCTCCACTTTTGTAAGCCGAGCGGTGACGCGGTATAGTGGCGACTTTCCAAGTAATTTGCGCACGGACTTCAGCAAGGCTTGAGAGCCACCCTTCAGTGTAATTTTTTTGACGTTGCCCTCCACGTCTATTTCCACCGTCAACAGCAAATCATTGCTGCCATCTTGCTTTGCCAGGCTGCGGAGCCTGTTCAAAATGTCCTGATTCAGTTCGAGCGGATCGTTGCTGGGCATCGGAGGCGGCAAGGTCGCTCCCGACGTCGATTGCGATCCCAATCCATATTGCGGCATCAGCCTCTGCGGCGCGGCACCGGCATAAGGATCGTAATTGCCGCCTCCCCCGGGAGTGCCGGCTGAACCGGAAGGGGATCCGGACGTGTTGGACGTGCTTGAGGCCATCGCGAGACGCGGTGCCGCGATCATGCGGGTGGCGACGCCTTTTGGAAGCGGAACGATTTTCCATTCCTGCGGAAGCACCGGCTGGGGCGTCGACACTTGCTCTCTGGCCTGCTCCTGTTTCTGGTCGGCTACGGGCTTGGCGCGTTCCGGCTCGCTAGCTTTGGCGTCGCTCAAATCGAACAGGAGCAGGCTTTCGCTCTTGGCGCCAGCATGGTCGGCTTCGCCACCGCTTCCCAGCATCTTGCTCAGGAAAAAGTAGAGCAACAGCAAATGAATCAGCGCCGATCCCAGGATCGCGAGCAAATGCCGTAGCACCAGTGGAACTGATCCATGTGTCGGCACGCGCGGCAGGGCCAGCGCAGTGCGGCGGGGCCGATCGGCCAGCTCCCATTCAGCGGTCTGGACGAAAGCCATGGTTCAACTTGCCTACGGGCTGGAATGATGCCGGTTGCAAGATCATCGCTCTGAGATCTTGGTCAGCCACAGGGGGCTCCAAAATCCCACCGCATGGCCACATAAGGGTCATCGCGCGCGCCGGTCAGTCGCACGACGGATGTCAGCGCCATCCCTTGCGGAGCCGTGACCTCGATCCGGATCGCCGCTCCCGGCTCGATCGCGGCGCTGGACCCCGCCACGGCGAGACCGAGCGCATGGGCAAGCTGGGGCGATGCCTGGTCGGGCCTTGGCGCGGCCAAACCGGAATATAAGGTCAGATCCTGCTCGAGGCATTGCTGTCGCCTGGCATTGCCTTGGACGCCCGCCAGCAGCATCTGTGCTTCGGCCCATGAGCCAATCCGCTCTTTCCTAGCGCGTTTTGCGCGAAGCTCATCCACCAGCGCACGCCTGCGGGTTGCGTCGATACCAAAACCGCGAAGCGCGAGATCGATCGTATCGAGGTTGCCGTCGTTGAGATCGAGCCGGCCGGTCTCGCTCGACACCCGGACTTGCGGTGGCAAATCGCCGCCCACTTCGATCGATCCGCTTGCCGGCAGCGTCGCCCAGCGGCTGCGTGGGCCATTGAACAATATGTCGGCGATCACCGCCTCGACGCCGCTTTCCAGCCCCAGTCTTGCGTTGAGCGCATCGCCATCGGCGCGGGCGGCCGATCCGCGTTCGATTCCCCTCAGCATGATCAGCGCCGCGATCGACCCGCACAAGAGCAGCAGCCAGATCGCGTTGATGAGGATGAACCCCTCATTGCGTGGGTCGCGGCGCACCGACTTGCCTCAGCTTTGCACGCTCGACCAGCGGACGTGCGAGATCGAGATGATCGATAAGCTCATTCACTGTCGCGCGGATTTCCTCGGGCGAGCGCATCACGGTGGGCGTGAGCAGGATGATGAGTTCGGTGCGATCATTGCGCGTGCTGTGCGTTCCGAACGCCGCGCCAACCAATGGGATTTGGCTCAAGAGCGGAACACCGGATTTTCCGCGCGTCACCCGGTCGCGAATGAGTCCGCCCAGCGCGATCATCTGTCCGGACCTGGTCGAAACCGTGCTCGACAGCTTGCGTTGTTGGATGGTGGGCGAGGAAATGCCCGAGGAGGTGGTGGGCACCGCGTCGCTCACCTCCTGGTCGATATCGAGGATGATCGAACCGCTTTCGTTGACGCGCGGCGTGACCTTGAGGATGACGCCGGTGTCGCGCAGCTCGACGGTGTTGACGATCGGCGCGCCCGCCGCCGAGACGCTTTGCGCCTGCTGGGTAACCAGCGGCACCTGATCGCCGACCTGGAGCGAGGCGGTCTGGTTGTTGAGCACCAGCAGCCTTGGCGCGGAAAGCACGCGGACATTAGTCTTGGATTGCAGCGTGTTGAGCACGGCGCGGGCCGAAGAGCCGACATAGGAATAGGAAAACCCTGGAAAGATTGAAGCCGGCACGCCGCCTGAATTGCTGCTGAGCGTGATCGTGTCGTTGCCGTCGAGCTTGCGCCAGTCGATGCCGTAGCTCAGATCATTGCTGAGTGTGACTTCGGCAAGCGTTGCCTCGATCAGCACCTGAGCGGCCGGCTGGTCGACCTTTTCGAGCACCTCGCGGATGAACTCATATTGCTCGCCGGTGGCGTAGATCAACAGCGAATTATTCGCTTCATTGGGCACGATGCGCGGCCCATTTTCCTCGGGACTCTGGGTTGAGTAGAGCGAAGTGGCGCTGCTCTCTGGAGGAGGAGGTGCCTCAGCTACGCGGCTGCGGGCTGCTTCGCTACCATTCGTGCTGACAGGCTGGACCGTGGTCGAGGTGATCGCGGTAGAACTGCTGCCGCCTGTCCCCAGCACCGCCTGCAGCGATCGGGCGAGATCACGGGCAAGGCCGTTTTGCACGGCATAGCTGTAGAGCTTTGGCTTGCCCGCGCCACCGGAATCAAGCCGCTGGATCCAGGGGATCACCCGGTCGAAATCCGCGCGATTGGCCGCGATCAGCAGGATCGAACGCAGCCTCGGCAGCGGCACCAGCTTGACCCGCGAGCCGATGATGTCGAGCGGTGGCTGGAAGATTTTTTCAAGCTCGCCCGCGAGCGTGTCCGGATCGACATTTTCAAGCTTGCGGAACTCAAAGTTCATGCTGGCGAGTGAATCGACATCGAAGCGGGCGATCAGCGCCTTGGCGGCTGCGCGTTCCTCGCCCGTGCCGGTGATCAGGATCTGGTTGCGGGCCACGCTGGTGCCGGCCACCACCTCCTTGCCCAGGAACTGTTCGAGCAGCTTCGACATCTCGCGCGCGCTGGCATTTTTGAGCTCGACAACCTCGGTGGCAAAGCCGGCCGGCCCCGACGAGGTGTCGCCGTCGCCCGCAAAGCGGGCGCTGGTCCGCGCGCTTTCGCGCGGCACCACGCGGTAGGTGGACCCATCCGCCACGATCACCGCGTTGAGCGGCGCCAGCGCGGATTCGAGCAACGGGATCAGCGCGTCGCGCGACACAGGCTTGGTGGTGCGCAGCGTGACATTGCCCTCGACCTTGGGATCGACACTGTAGTCGACGCTCAGCATTGCACCCAACACCGCATCGACCACGCGCTTGACGTCGGCATCCACGAAGGCGAGTTGATAGCCGCGGCTTTCAGCTGCCGCCGCGCTCGAAGACGGGCGCGCGTGCGGAGTTGCCGCAAGGCCCGGTGCGCTCACGCCTGCCAAAAGAAGAACGAAAGTCAGTCGCTTCATCTAATGTCCGATCATTCCGTCCGCTGCTATGTTCGCCGGGCTATTTTGTGGCGATGCTTGTTGACTGGTGGCCGCAGGCAAGCTTGCCGCCGCCGCGCTTTCATCTTGTCCCGTACCCTGCGGTCCCGAAGCCCTGTTCGAAAAATCCAGGCTGATCGTTTCCCGCCGGCCATTCTGGTCGACGGTGGCAATGCCGTTGCCGATCGCCACTAGGGTCCAGCCGTCGACCACTTCGCCAGCGTGGAGCGTCAGCGTCTCGCCGGCGGTGTTCTTGACCAGCGCCACGCCCACGCCGCCGCGACCGGCGATCGTACCCACCAGCAGCGGTGGTGACGCTGGCGAAGCCGTGGCCGCGGCATTGTCGGCGGGATTTTCGTCCGGCGGCGGTGGCGGCACCCGCTCGGGATTGAACAGCGGCGCCTCCAGCGCGGTACCGCGCAATGCCAGCTCCGCCGGCGGCGGCAGCTGGGTCGCGGCAAGCCGCAGCGCGTGCTCCGGCTGGGGATCTGTAGACCGCAGCAGGTAGGCGGGAACCACAACCGCCAACCCGGCCGCCCCAAGCAAGGCAGCGAGTTCGCCGTTGACCCTGATCATGGCGCGGGGCTCCAAACGGCGACAGCGCGTCCGCTCAATCGCGCCGGTCCCTGGCCGGATTCGCCTGCCATGATCTTCCAGCTCACAAACCGGATCATTGGCCGGTGTGCCTCCAGACCATTGATGAAGGACGCAAGCGCCAGTTCGGGGCCTGAGACGCTGAGATCGACCGTCACGCGCTGCGACGTCGCGGTATCGACGGGCACGGCATTTGCCTGTTCCAGCGAGACCGCATTGCCGCTCGCAAGTTCATTGAGGGTGGCGAGAAGAGCGTTCTGCCCGGCCTCGGCGGATTTGGCGCGGATATAGAGATCGGCCGGAATCGGATCGCCCGTAGCGGGGAGTGGGCGTTCCTGAATGGCTTCGAGCCGCGCGCGCTGAAAGCGCGCCTCGGCAAGCCTGTCGAGCTGTTCGCCGACAAGTCCGATGGTGGGCAAAATGACGAGGTTGACGCAAAACATCACGACCAGGAACAGGATCGCGACCGCGATGAACTTGCGCGTGAGCGGCGAGAAACTGTCGATCATGCTCCCCCCGCCTCGTAGATCAGGTCGACGCCTTCCTGCTCGGACGGAGTCTGCCCGGTCTGATGAAGTCCCGGCAGCAGCGGATCGCGCTTGAGCGCGTCCTGAGCGGCGTCCGGATCGCGCGCGACGACGCGGAAGCGCATCCGGCCATCGCCGTCGCGCGCGATCTCCTTGAGATAGGCTGATGCGGGGAGCCTTCCCGCCAGATCGTCGAGCAGCATGCTGATCGTTGGCAACGCCACGACGGGCGCAAGCGCTTGGCGCAGATCCTCCTTCTGCCGCATTGTCCGTTCGACCGACAGCTTGGGCTGAACCTCGCGTTCGAGCGCGTCAACCTTGCTCGCATTCAGGCTCGCCAGCAGCATCGCGCCGATCGTGACGCTGAGCGGAATCGAGGCGAGCAAGCCGGCGGCGATCCGCTTGCCGAGCGGGAGGTGGCGGAAGAGCTGGAGAGTGTCGTTCGCGCCGCATGTGCGCAGTTCGATGCTGTCCTCGCCGACCCGACCCGCAATCGACCGTAAACTGATCTCATTCTCAGCGAACAAAGTCTGCACATGGTCGAGCCGCTCGGCGCGGCACAGCATGACCGGCACGCTCAGCATCTCGCCTTGCACCTGTGGGCGCCCGTGCATCCACTGCACCAGCTCCGGCTCCAGTGGCGAGCGCTCGATCAGCTGCAGCGCCACCGCCGCGCGCAAACGGCTGCGCGCGGCTGCGGGCAATCTTATGCTGAGGAGATGGACATCCGGCGGCTGTAGCAGGACGCGGACATCGCTATCCTGCGCGAGCGCCGCCAGCTCGGTCCAATTCTGGTTGCCGAACCGATCGATCGGGGTCTGGTCGACGAAGCGCTCGCCGAGCGCGCCCGTGACCCGCTCCACCACCACGGAATCGGGCGTGAGGCGGATATCGGATCTGGACTTGCCGCCACCAATCCACCGCTGCGGAAGCAGACCGCGCAACTCGTCGGTCCACCATCGCCAGGCGGTGCCGGCATTCTCCGTTAGAGAGGCAAGAACCGGGCTCATGCGCGGCACGTCATCGAGATCGGATCGAAGCGGCAGGCGCCGCTCGCGCTGATCCGCGGCCGGAAGGTCAGTACGACAGGATCTTCATGGGCGTTGGCGAAGGTGATGCGAATCAGACGCGGGAGACGCTTGGGCGCGCCATCGGCAGAAGGCTCGGCGTCGATGCTGATGCGGCTGAAGCCATCGACGAGCAGCTGCCGCTGTCGCACAACGGCCGGCAGATCGGTCTTCTCCTCGACGCTGTCGAAGGCGACGAACAGCCCTTGGCCCTTGCCGCTGCGGCGAACCATCAGGTTCATCTTGAGCGGACCGATCGCCCCGAGCGCTTGCGGAGGCGGAACGGTCAGCGCAAGCGCGTCGGGTTCGATCGGGCTTGCCTCGTCGGCAGGGACGGCGCTTTCGATCAATCTGTGCAAGGTCGGAGCGACGGCTTCGAGCTGAGTGAAGCCGTTTGAGGCTTCGGTTTTCTTGAGATCCTGCGCCAAGCCTGCGACCACCGAGGTCAGCGCGGCAAGGAGCAGCCCGCCCACCACCAGCGCCACCAACACTTCCACCAGGGTGAAGCCGGCATTCCTCATTGTGGCTGCAGTGCCTTCAAACGCAGAAGCCGGGCAGTGAACAACTGGTGATCTTTGCGATCCGAAATCCTGGTCTCAAGCGCGACCAGGCCCATCGTCCCGCGCGGATCGGTGGTAGCGAGCCGCTCCGAGACGGCCCAGTTGAGGCCGTACGACACGCCGCTGCGCTCACCTTGCCGATAGGCGTCGGCGGTCGCGCTTGTCAGCAACGTATCGGCCAACAGCACTGCCTTCCCGCGATCGCTGGCCAGCTTTGCACGCTGGCGGCCGGTGATCGAGCCGTCAAAGACGATCGCCAGCAACAGGCCCGAGACGACCAGCGCCACCAGCACCTCGACCAGGGTGAAGCCGGCGTGATCAGCTCTGGACATCATTGATCCGCCCGGTGAGCCAATCGATGCGCATCAGTGGGCGCTCATCGAACAGGATTGTCCCGCCGGACGACGACCCGTCGGGATAAAAGGCGAGAACGGGCTCGACGCCGCCTTTTGCGGCCTTGAGCGCCAGGGCGCCTTTTGCGGCCGGGACCTTGCTCAAGTCGAGTGATGAAGGGTGGCCGCTTGCCATCGCCTGACGCCGCGCCTCCAGCGCGGCCGCCTTGACCTGGATGGCGGCGCGCTGCCGCGTGAGCGCGCCGGGCTTGCGCTGCAACGTCACGGCGCCGACCACCGCGACCAGCGCCACGATCGTCAGCACGACGAGCATTTCGATAAGGGTAAAGCCGCCTTCGCTTGAGCCGCGCTCAGTCGGCCGCGGAAATGTCCGCATCATCCCCCTTGCCCCCCTCCGCGCCGTCTGCCCCCAGCGTGATCAGATCATAGGCCCCCGCCTTCCCCGGCGCGCGATAGATAAACGGCCGGTTCCACGGATCGATCAACTGCTTCTCGCGCCGCACATAGGGTCCGTTCCATTCGGCCACATTCTTGGGGTCGGTCCACAATATCTTGAGCCCCTGCTCGGTGGTCGGGTAGGCGCCGGTATCAAGTTCGTAGTTGGTCAGGCTTTGGCTCAGCGTCTCGAGCTGGATTTTAGCCGCCTTATGCTTGGCGCCGCCCAGCAGCTTCATCACCTGCGGGATGGCGACCGCAGCGATCAACCCCATCAGCACCAGCACGACCAGCATTTCCATCAAGGTGAAACCCTGGTTAGCCACCCATGGTCGCGACTCATCCGGTAAACGCTTTCTTCTTCCAAACGGCACTTGCCCCCGTCCTTCTCAGTTCGCGAAATCGCCAAGTGTAAATATACCGAGCATCACACCGGCTACGAGTAACCCGACCAAACCGCCCAAACCTATAATGGCAATAGGATTAGCAAGCACCAAGATGCGCTCGATCTTGGCGCGCACGTTCTCGCCAATGATGGCGCTGGCCTCGCGGCATGTGCCGGCCAATTGACCCGACCGCTCGCCGATCTCGATCAGCCGGATTGCGGCGGACGGGATGAGTGCGCTTCTGGTCAATGCTGCCGACAATCGCGATCCCCCGCGGATCGCGCTTTCCACTAATTCTATATGTCTTTGCCAGCGACGGCTGCCGACTGCGTCGCGGGCGAGCGGCAGCGCGTTGACCACGGACACGCCATTGCCGATCAAAGTGGCGAAAATGCCAATGAACTGACTTGCGATATAGTGGTCGCGCATCATCATGCCCGGAATACGCTGCCGGTGGCGATTGATGAACTCCATGCCGGTCGGTGCGCGCAGGAACAGAAACAAAACCGTCGGAATGGCGAGGATCGCCGCTATCAAAATCCATCCATGGTCGGTGACAAGTCGCGAAAGTCCCAGCACCAGTTGGGTGATCTGCGGAAGTTTATCCTCCTGCCCCTCGAAGATTGGTTCGAACTGCGGGATCACGAGTGTCAACACGAGTGCGAGTGCCAGCAGTGTTGCCGCCAGCACCGCCGCCGGATAAGTGAGCGCGGTCAGAAGCTGGCGTCGTGTGGATGCCGCCAATGAAAGGCGCTGGGCCAAGGTGGCAAGTGCCTCGGCAAGTTTGCCGCTGCGTTCGGCCGACCGGATCACGCCGATCACATAGCCTGGAAAGCTGTTGAGCTGATCGAGCCCGCTCGCCAACGAGCCGCCGCCGCGAACATACGCGACGACTTGAGCGAGCAGGTCGCGCTGTCGCGCGCGTGGTGCTTGCTCGCGCAACAGATCGAGCGAGCGATCGACTGGTAGGCCTGAGCGGATTAGCGTCGCCAGTTGCGTCATGATCAGGGCTTGGTCACCGATGGTGAGGACGCGTCTTAGTCGGATCGGTTGATTGAGCCGCTCGACTAGACTTAATGCATCGCTCCTTATATCGAGCGGAGTGAGGCCATCGGCGACCAGGCGCGTGGCGGCGCTTTGCTGGTCGGGCGCATCGATGACGCGCCAATCGCTCCGGCCTTCGCGCGAGATGACGAGGCAGCGATAAGCTGTCATTGCACCTCGACCGCTCGTGTCACCTCGGCAAAAGTCGTGCGGCCCGCCGCGATTAGAGCGAGGCCATGGCCTGCCAATGTTTCGCTGGCGGGACCGTAATGGGATTCCTCCCGAAGGGTATTATCCCGAATGCGCTCGCGTAGCGCATCGTCGACCTCGACGATCTCGATTAGCGGAATGCGTCCGCTATAGCCTGTCTGCAGACAGGACGGGCAGCCGGCAGGCTCGAAGACCTTCTCCGGCGGCGTGAGGCCCGCCCCTACAAAATGCGCTCGCTCGCCTTTTCCGAGCTGCCGTTCCTTGCGACATTCATGGCACAGGGAGCGCACCAGCCGCTGTGCGATCGTGGCGATCACGGTCGAGGCGGTCAGATAGGGTTCGATACCGATATCGATGAGGCGCGTGAATGCGCCGAGCGCGCTATTAGTATGTAGCGTCGACAGCACTAGATGCCCGGTGAGTGCTGAGCGAAGTGCAATGTCGGCGGTCTCACGATCGCGAATCTCACCAATCATTAGGATGTCGGGATCCTGACGCAAAAATGCCCTTAGCGTCGCTGCATAGGTGAGGCCGATATCCGGGCGGACCTGGACCTGATTGACGCCTTCGATCAGCACTTCGACCGGATCCTCGACGGTGAGGATCTTGACCTCGGGCCGGCGCAGGCGGCTGATCGCTGCGTAGAGTGTGGTCGACTTCCCGCTGCCGGTCGGGCCAGTTAGTAGGATGATGCCATGCGGTCGATCAAGCGCGCGGACGAGCTTCTCGAGTGCGGTGGGTGGAAGGCCGAGCTTCTCCAGGTCAAGCGGAACCTCGCTGCGCCCCAGCAGCCGCAGCACGATGCTCTCGCCATGCGAAATCGGCGATGTGGATACGCGGACATCCACGTCCCGGCCGCGCACGGTAAACCGCAGCCGGCCATCCTGCGGCAAGCGCGACTCGGCGATATCGAGCCCGGCCATAATCTTTATGCGCGACGCGATCGGCCCGGCGAAGGCATCGGGATGGCGTTCGACCTCCTGCAGCCGGCCGTCGATGCGGTAGCGGACTGACAAATGGCGCGCCATCGGCTCGATATGGATGTCTGAGGCCCTGCGATTGACGGCATTGGCAAGAATACGCTGGACGAGACGAATGACCGGAGCCTCAGAGTCATCTTCAAGCAGTCGGGCGATATCATCTGCCGCTCCGCCCGTGAAATCGTCTCCCAAGGAACTCAGATCATCCTCGATTGGCCCACCGGTGCCAAGCGCATCGTCGATGTCGGCAAAGGTTGCGACGCACGGCCTGATTGGGATTGCGGCCGCAAACGCCAAGCCCATCATGGCTTCATTGTCATCCGGGTCCGCCATGGCGACCACCAGCTCGTCGTCAGCAAGTTGCAAAGGCACAACCGAATGGCGTGACAAAAAGCGGCGATTCAGACCGGATATCGCGGGAAGTTCATTTGGAAACTCGGATCGGCGAATCAAAGGTAGCGCGCTATATCGCACAAGCGCGAGTGCAAGATCCTCATCCGTGATTAGTCCCAGTTTCACAAGCGTTGCCGGTAATCGCCCACCGGCTTTCAACAGCACCTCTTCCGCTCGGAAAAGGTCATTAGCCCTGAGAGAGCCGTCATTCAGTAAATATTCGCCGAGGCTCATATTTTCACTTCAACGCTGTCAGCCATCAGGCGAGCTTTCACCGTGAATTAGACTAATTTTAGGATACACCGCACTATGGATGACAGATAGTTCTCGTGCAAATAAAAAAGCGCTTAACGCGATGGAATATAATACAAATGGAATACAAATTAACCTAAGTCAAGTTCCAATGTTCACCGGATAGAAATATATGCCCCTCGCGAGTTTATAGAGAAATTAGGGGATGGGATTGGATATTTCCGACACTAAACATAATTTCTGGCAATTTTCCAGAAAAATTTGTGTTAATACGACTTTCGTAATCAATCTATCTTGGAACAAAAAATATCTATGGTATCGACCAATTTGATTCGGTCGTGCTGGGAGGGGGCGCATGAGAACTTCTAAATGTTCCGTGAGTAGAATGGCCTTGCCCATTATGAGCGCGCTCATTGCAGCTCTTGGGCAAGACCCGGCGTCTGCAAGCGAAACTGTAACCTACACTTATGATGCTCAAGGTCGCCTTACAGGTGCCACTCATTCTGGCACTGTGAACAATGGTATTGGCGCCGCTTACAGTCATGATCAGGCGGACAATCGTTCAAATGTGACTGTCACTGGTGCGCCTGGAAGTGGTTGCACGCCGGGAACAACCAACAGTTATGCGATTCCGGCCGGTACCACCAGCTGGACAGTTCCCGCTGGGGTTAATTGCGTCACGGTATTCGCTATTGGAGCGGGCGGAAATGGCGAGAGCCGGGGTGCTACTTCCGGAAGTGCGCGTGGTGGAGGAAGTGGCGGTTTCTCGAAGCTGAACAACTATGCGACGACACCGGGTACGTTGATCTCTGTCCAAGTGGCGGCTGCCGGCTCCGGTGCGCAGACCTTTTGGGCAAACAACTCCACCTTGCTGGCGAATGCTGGCACCAGCGGCACCTCGGGCGCGCCGGGAAGTGGTGGCGCTTCCGGTGTAGGAGATGTCGTTTACGCGGGAGCGAGCGCAGGAACTGCAACTAATAACAGCGGTTCAGGAGGCGCGGGGGCTGCTGGTCCGGACGGAGCGGGACGGGCAAGCGGTAATACTACTAACCTCGGAGCTAGCGGTGGAGGGGGTGCAGATGGACTGTCTTCCACTGCCTCCCCTGCATGCAGCAGCGGATCTAACGGCTGCAACGGAGGTGTCGGTCCTAGCGGCACAGCGGGGGGGCTTGGGGCGGTCGGATCGACGGCAGCCACGGCGGGCTCGAATGGTTCCGGTGGCGGCGGAGGTGGACCAAGCAATAGAACAGGAAGGGCGGGATCCCAATATGGGATCTGGACGATAACCGCCGGTCCTCTTGCAGGCAGCACGGCGGGACCTGGCTCAGGCGGCGGTGGCGGCAATACAAGTGGCGCTAGTGGCGCCACTGGAGGCAACGCTGGCGGATATGGTGGTGGTGGTGGCGGTTCCCGCACCGGCGGCTCCGGCACGAACGGCATTATTGTCGTGGTCTATTAAAGTTCATCAACAGGAAGTAGCTTCCTTATCATCGGTGCTGCTCTGGCGGCGCTCCAGCGAAAATGCGGATAGTTTAATCTCTACCGATTGGAATAGCAGGGGGTAGTAGTGCTGAAATTCGGTCTACGTGCGGCAGCGATCATTGGAGCTTGCCTGTCTGTTGGAGCATTAGCTCAAACTTCGGCCGCTGTGCCTGAAACGCTTTCTACACCTGGGTGGCACACCATGTTGCCACCAGCGCCGACTTCACCTGAGCGTGAGCGCGAGCTTCAAAAGCTAAAGCAGGCGAAGGCTGCCCCCGCGAATATTTATCAAGAACCGAAGGTTGCAGCCACTCAGCAATCCACAAAGTCGAGCGGTTTGCAGAGTGCCTCGCTGGTAGGGCAAAGTACAGTTCAGTCGCCGCTTTCCATCTCCGATCTGGCCCGAGCGCTCAAAAATGACCCCGACCTGATTTATCAATTCGTGCACGACAACATTGCGTTCGTGCCAATCTATGGTGTCCAAAAAGGTGCGCTGGGCGCCCTGATTGATGGAGCTGGAACGCCTTTTGATCAGGCAGCGCTGATGGTCGAATTGCTACGGGCTGCTGGGTACACGGCCAACTATCTCAAGGGTGAAGTTTATCTTACGCCCGCGCAATACCAAGCTTGGTATGGTGTCGACGTTTCCAGTGCTTGCAGCACCTGGAAAGTCCCGGGGGCGGGGCGGATCCCTTTGTTCAATTACTGGTCATCCTCGGTCTGTACGGATCCGATGCAGGCAATGCGGCTCACCCATGTTTGGGTGAAGGTGAATATCGGTGGCACTTGGTACGTGTTCGACCCAAGCTACAAAAGCCACACGTTCAAGACAGGACTGAGCGCTTCGACACTTGCAACGGCCATGGGATATAATCAGTCAACGTTTATCGCTAATGCTAAATCTGGTGCATCGATAGGCACCGATTATATTCAAAACCTAAATCGAACAAACATTCGAAATAATCTTCAGACCTTTTCCAGCAACCTTGTTGCTTATCTAAAAGCAAATCTGCCCAATGCTCGGCTCGACGACGTTATTGGTGGCAAGGATATTGCGCCAGTCACGGGTACACTTCGGCAAACGAGTCTCAGCTATCAATGGAGCGGAAGCACTCCCGAGGAATGGACCGATATTCCAAACAGCTACCGAGTGATTTTGCGCATACAATATCAGGGCATTGATCAATCATTTTATTCCGATCAGCTGTCAGGCAAGCGCCTTACCATCACGTATACTGGCACGTTCCAGCCTGAACTGCGATTGGATGGCACGCTAATCGCTACAGGAACTGCTGCCACTCCAAATACTCTCACGCCAGTCACGCTTACTATCACCCATCAGGCGTACTCCGATACGGGCATGGATGCGACCTTGAGCCCGCTGCTCTATGTGGCGTCGGACAGGGCATATCTTATCGCTAATTCCTGGGGCCCAACCGGAAAGGGCGCCATTGAGTTTCATCGCCGCCGCCTAGCAGCGGCCAAAGCCGCTGGAGCAGCCGATACCTCGGAGAGTGTGCGCGGCGAAATCCTTGGCGTGGTAGCAAAGAGCTGGACCGCTCAAATTGCGCGGATGGCAGATATTGATGGCCAGTTTGCCAACTCTTTCCCGCTTTGGCATCAAAGTGTCGGCATAGCCGGACAGAACGGTTCGCCGTTCGTAGATTTGGGCGGAAACGGATGGGAGAACCCGCTAAAATCCTATGACGCTACGAATGAGTTCAATCGCCTCTTGTCAGCGACCATCGCGCAAAGCGGCCATATGAGTATCTTCGAGTCCCAAAACATCGAAGAAGTTGCGGGTACAAGTGCTGTTTCGACCATGAAGTTGATGGATATAGCAGTTGCGGCGGGCAATAAGGTGTTCGATGCGACCTCGGCCAATTATACGACTTCCGTTCGCCCGAACCTCAAGAACTATGCCGCAGGTACCTTGACCGATATCGATAACCAGATCGCCGCAGGCTGGAGAGTGATCCTGCCGGAGTACGGAAATCAGGTCGAAAATCAGTATACCGGCGTGGGCTTCCACTCGGAGAAGGCGGGATCGGGATTTTTCAACTTATATGAGTATATAAGTGGAGGATTGAGCGGTGGTTTCGGGTCGTCTCCCGCAACACCCGCCCCGCCCACCGTGATACAAAATGCGAGCCCGCCGCCGCCTCCAGAGTATCAGGTCGCAAACGTCGCGATCTCGCCTATCGATACTTTTCGCGGAAACTATCTCTATCGAAATGTCGACATCGATGTCGGACAGCGGGGCAGTCCATACTCCCTTGCGTTCGAAAGGCAGTATAGTTCGGGCCAGGCAACACAGGGAGGGCCGCTCGGCTTAGGCTGGACGCATAACCTGCTGATGTCAGCAAAAAGTGGCACAGATTCCTTCCAGGGTATGGGGGATGATTCTGCAATTGATGCCGCGTCAGCCATCGTCGAGATCTTCGTCACTCAGGATATTCTTGCCAACCCCGCGGTTTTGACAATTCCAATGGATCGCCAGCTAATTGCAAAGGTTGCCCACCGCTGGTTCGGCGACCAACTATTGAATAATGTGGTTTCGGTTAGCACAGGCCTTTCGGGTCAGTTGTTCACTAAGTTGGCCGATGGTAGCTACAATCCGCCACAGGGGGATGCTTCCAAGCTTACGCTGAATGCTGGCGCATACACCATGGAGGGTGGTCAGGGTACGAAGTGGATCTTCGGAACTGATGGCAACATCACCTCCAAGGTTGAGCCGAATGGCTTGACCACCAGCTTTAGCTATACCGGTGGCGTTCTCTCCTCCGTCAGCGCCAGTGGAGGCCGGAGTTTGGCGTTCACTTACTCTGGTGGGCTTATCCAGTCGATAACGGATGGAAATGGGCGCTCTGTTAGCTACACCTATGACACGGCAGGAAATCTGACGCAGTTTAACAACCCCCTGAACAGTGCTTACAAGTTTTCATACAGTCAGCCGGGCCAGCTATATCAAACGTTCACACCGACCCAGCCGACCAGCGCCTTTTTGACGAATACCTATGACAGTGAGGGAAGGGTCAAAACGCAGACGAATGCCAATAGCCAAGTGTGGAACTTTTATGCGTCCGGCACGCGGTTTGAAACCGTCGATTCTTTGAATAACTCTACGGTTGTTTATCTCGACGACAGGGGTAATCAAACAAAGCTGATTGATCCGCGCGGTTTCACGACTACATATGAATATGATGGCCAGAACCGTCTTACACGAATGGTCATGCCTGAAAGCAACGAGGCCCGATACAGCTACGATTCTCGACACAATAGGACCGAAGTTCGATTCGTTGCAAAGCCAGGTGCAGGTTTGGCGGATATCGTCACGACATCGACCTTTCCTGCCAGCTGTGGTGCTGATTTCAAAACATGTAACAAGCCATCAGCGACCATTGATGCGCAAGGCAACCAAGCTGACTATGTTTATGACGCTGCCACTGGCCTCGTTACCAGCATAACCCTGCCCGCTCCCACCATTGGGGCAACCCGTCCGCAGACTCGTTATAGCTACACTGCTGTGGGCGGCGTTTCGATGCTCACCGGCGTTTCCAACTGCGTAACCACCGCAAGCTGCACGGGTACAGCCGACGAGGTGAAAACAGCTACCAGCTATGGCACCAACCTATTGCCGAGCTCGGTGTCGACCGGATCAGGCGACGGTCTACTCACGGCCACGACGGCCTACACTTATGATGCTGTAGGCAACCAGCTCACGATTGACGGACCGTTGGCCGGCACTGCGGACACCACACGCACGCGTTATGACGCCGCGAGGCAAATTGTTGGTGTTGTGAGCCCGGACCCCGATGGCGCCGGAACGTTGGTTCCCAGGGCGAAGCGCTTTACTTATAATCTCGACGGGCAGGTGACCAACGTGGAAGTTGGCACCGTCGTCGATCAAGGCGACCCTGCTTGGGCTGCTTTCAGTTCACTTCAGCAAACCAACACCACTTATGATGTCGGCGGACGCAAGATGAGCGAGACGCTGACCGGAGGTGGTACCACTTATGCCGTGACTCAATATAGCTACGATGGCAAAAACCGGCGCGATTGTACCGCGCAGAGAATGAATCCCGCAATTTTCGGATCGCTCCCTTCTTCCGCTTGTACCCTTGGTACGACCGGCACCTTTGGTCAGGACCGGATCACCAAAAACGGTTATGATGCTGCCGACAATGTCACGAGCATCATCACCGGCTATCTCTCCAGTGCGCAGCGCACGGAGCGTACCGTTACTTTTACGAACAATGGCAAGCCTGCAACAATGGCCGATGGGAAAAATAACCTGACGACCTTCGAATATGATGGGTTCGATAGGCTGTCGAAAACCCGATACCCATCGCCGACGACGGCCGGCACGAGCTCTACGACCGATTACCAGCAGCTGACATATGACGCCGCCTCAAACACCACAGCAAAGCGCCTTCGCGACGGTCAATCTGTCAGCATGACCTATGATAAGCTAAATCGCCTGACTCACCGCGGCGGCGCAACCGTCGCAGATCGCGATTTGACCTATGATCTATTGGGCCGCACGCTTTCTGTCATTTTCACAACCGGGGGCCAGAGCGTCGGCACGACATGGGACGCGCTTGGACGCAAGCTGACGGAAGTTTCACCTCAAGGCACCACTAGTTATCAATATGATCTGGCGGGCCACCGGACGCGTCTGACTTGGCCGGGCGGTACCTTCTACGTCACCTACGACTATCTCGTGACCGGCGAAATGGCAGCGGTTCGCGAAAATGGTGCAGCATCCGGCGTGGGCGTGCTGGCTACCTTCGGCTACGATGCGCTGGGACGCCGTATGAGCCTGACGCGCGGCAACGGCACTTCTACCAGTTATGGTTATGATGCAGTATCGCGGTTGAACGCGCTAAATCAGGATCTGACTGGTACGGCGTCCGACCAAGCGCAGACATTCAGCTTCAATCCCGCGGGCCAAATCGTGGGCCAGACGCGTTCAAATAACGCCTATTCCTGGACCGAGTTCGTCAACCTCAATCGCAACTACACGGCAAACGGCCTCAACCAATATACTGCATCCGGCGCGATCGTACCGAGTTATGACAGCAAAGGAAATTTGACGAGCGCCGGTACCACAACCTACGCTTACAACGGCGATAATCTCCTCACTTCTGCAAGTGGTGGTGCATCGGCCACGTTGACCTATGACCCGCTCAATCGGCTTTATCAGGTAGTTGATACCGTCACGAAGCGCTGGTCCTATGATGGTGACGAGGTGATCGCCGAATATGATGGCAGCAATGGGGTGCTGGCGCGCTTTGTGCGTGGGCCTGGCAAGGACGAGCCTTTGGTCTGGTACAATGGATCGGGCACGACGGATCGGCGCTGGCTGCATCCCGATGAGAACGGCTCCGTCACCGCCATCAGTGACGGCTCGGGCAATACGATCGCGATCAATGCCTATGATGATTACGGCGTCCCGCAGTCTACTAACATCGGGCGGTTCCAATATACCGGCCAGATGAACCCCACGTCGCTGGGACTCTATTACTACAAGGCGCGCTGGTACTCACCAACGCTGGGCCGCTTCCTGCAGACGGATCCGATCGGCTATGACGATGGCTTGAACTGGTACGCCTATGTGAAGGCTGATCCAATCAACAAGCGTGATCCGAGTGGCCTCGGCGGGTTCGGATCACAGCCGGGTGACATCGTCGTCACAGCACGGCCCACTCCGTCCTTTACGCCTCCACCGCCCCCTCAGCCTATTATCCAGCCATTACCAGCGGTTTACTACACGTATCCAAACGACCCAAATAACGGCTTTCAAAACGTGGCATTTGGGCCATGTAAACCAAGTGGCGCTGTCACCTGCACTAATCCGGTTGATCCAGATATTTATCGTAATATCCTCGATAAGCACCTGTTCAACGCGAAAGATGGCAAGAGCAAATTTAATAACTGGGCTACCAATCCCCTGGATTTCAACGCTGCAGTTGGCAGCGTTCTTGAGGGGCCGTACACCACGGTTCAGCCCGGAGTGAGGGTATACACCCAGAATTTGGGTTTCAACGTTGGAACCGATCGTTATACTGGTCGTCCAACAGGACTCATGACCGTGTGGATTCAAAATCTCAACTCAACGGACGGTTTTTGGTCCGTATCAAACGCATATCCGGGTCCAAGATGAGCACTACTTTTAAGTTACGAATTGAAAATATTGAGAGCAATATCAGGGAGGTTGTGCCTGGAAATCGCAGATCCATAGAAGCAGATGTCATGAGCTCTGTAAAAGGAGATCTCTCGATCTGCTATGGAGGTAGCAATGTTGTTAGATCGAGTGTGGAGGTGCTCCGGGTTTACTTCGATCTGAAAGACGCTCTGTTCCAAGTAATTATCCGCGGGATGCCGTCTTTTATCCGTGTTCGATATGAAGAGGTCTTGGCATTGTTTCCAGATAATGAGGGTTGCGTTCTGTCACAACCTCCGCCTCCTTACCCTGTTGATAGTCGAGATCTGGCCAGGGAGACGCTGGATTTAGTCGATATAAAGTCAATAATGAGAGGCTTCGAAATCAATATTAGAGAAGCGATCAAAGATGATCGTGAAAAACTCATGATTTTGTTTGAGTTATCTCAGTCTCCAGTTCTATTTGACATTTTGAGAGTTATAGATGCGAGAGCAGATATACGTAGCAACAATTAAAGATTTTGAATAATGTTTGTAGTTTATAGCTTTCAATACGTGCCTTTTATGAATCTATAGATGATTACGGTATTTCACAGGCTCAGAGTTAAGTGCCCCCTATAGAGATGAGAATTTGGCTTTTAGTCGGAGTGGGTAGTTCTCTAGGAGCAGTTTGGGGGAGCTTTCTTGCAACGCTGGTCATCCGTTGGCCTGATGTGCAATCAATCGTCGCAGAAAGGTCACGCTGCGACCAATGCGGCACGATGCTCTCGGCGAGAGAACTGCTTCCACTAGCTAGCTATTTTCTGCAGCGTGCTCGTGCGCGATGCTGCGGAGCATCGATTGATCTCTTGCATCCGACGGCGGAAGCACTCGCCGGGGCAGTCGGGCTGGTTAGTTTCAGCTCGTTTGGTTGGGAGGGATATTCAAGCGCAATCTTCGGGTGGTTACTCCTTGCCCTTGCAATTTTCGATATACGCCATTTCATCCTGCCGGATTGGCTTAACGGCTTGCTCTTGCTTGTTGGGTTGACTCTCCCGATGCCGGAAGCGGCACTGCCGATCGTCGATCGGTTGATTGGCGTAGTGGTCGGGTATGCCTCGCTTACCTCCATCGCGCTTCTTTATCGAAAGCTCAGGGACCGGGATGGCTTGGGAGGGGGAGATGCCAAGCTATTGGCGGGTATCGGAGCCTGGGTAGGCTGGCAATCTCTGCCAACTATAGTCGTTGCCGCGGGAATGTTGGGGTTTATGGCTGTAGCGATATTGAAGCTGTCTGGCTCTCAAATACGCACGGGCACCCGTCTTCCACTGGGAACGTTCCTTGCCGCCGCTACCTGGCCCGTATGGATGCAGCTGCAGATTACCGCTTAACCACATGCCAACTGGTTAATCCAAGGACACTATAATCTCGGCTGTCGAACTCGATTGCACGCCACTCCTGGTGTGATCGGCCCAAGTTTATGATGCGGCTGCCTGAGTGAGTTGCTCGGCGGTTGGCGTCTTCCTGGACCGTTGAGACATGGCAGTCTTCCCCGTGCGTTTTGTCGTGTGAGTGGCTTGGTCGTCAATTTTTGTCCTTGTCAGCCAAGCCAGCAGCGCTCCAGCTTTCGCCTTCTCAACCTGCTCAATCGCGATGGAGGAAATCCGCTCTTGCTGTGCGCGGAGATGATTGCGAGTTAGCCGATCTCGTGTGAGATAGCCGCCGTTAACGCCAGGAAGAGCGTGGTTCATTAAAAGGTGGATATCGCTTTCTCCGACACCGGCGACCTGGGCCAGATTGCGATAGGTCTGCCGCAGATCATTGCCCCATTTGGACAGGTCTGACCGGTCTTCCTTATGCTCTTCGAGATGGCCGGATTCGCTTTCGGCTGGAAAGAGCCAAGTGGCGGATTCCGCGGGAAAGAACGTACGGCCGATTCGCATTGCACGAAGGATACAGCGGATGATCGGGCGGGAGAGGGGTATGTCAAACGCCTTATCTTCTCCACCCTTCGGTTTTGGAATATGGAGCAGTCGGTCGCGTAGGTTGATGTCGTCGATACGGATATTCTTGAGGGCGGTCGGGCGCGAACCACTGAGCATCGTCATCAAGTGAAACTCCCGACGCAGGGCGTTGGGAAGGGCGTGAAGTTCTCCCAGCCAACCAACCACGTCGTCAGAACCGATACCAGTGTCGCGGCGTTTTTCCTTATTCCAATCGATTGCGGTCACCGGATTGACCGGTGGCAGGTCGCGATTGGCCTTAACAGCATGATTGTAAATTGCGCGTAGGCTGCGCATCGAGCCATTGGCAATATAGGGACCGTTTTCCTTCGTGATTGAGTCATGCCGATCTACGACCAGCGCCGGCTTCTCACCGAGCTGCGCTAAAGGAGCGTCTAGCCAATCCTTGAACAACCGCTCCATATGGTCGCGATAGTTAGCAATCGTCCGCTCGTTCCGGCCTTTGCGCTCCATATGCGCAACACGATAGCGATCCCACGCTTGGCGTAATGTGATCGGAGCCATGGTCGATTCCGGTTCGCTACCAGGCCGCTTACCCTTTGCGATGGCGGCCAGAGCTTCTTTGGCCGCCACCTTCGCCTCCCGATAAGAGGTTTCGCCAAACTCACTCACTTTTGTTCGGGCGGAGAACACCCTCACACCATTCTTCCAATATTCGCCTTGGACCATGAAGGTTTTTGAATGTTTGCCGATCAGGACGAAGAAGCCTTTCAACGCGCTGTCCCGGACACGGTACTGGCCGGTCTCTGCATAAGGTAGCCGGGCAATGACCTTGTCGTTGAGATCGATTTTCTGGTCGGCCATAGTGTCCTCGGTGATTTTAGTACGGGTTTAGTACGGGGTTGGAGACTGCATGAGTCAGGAAGGTTGAATTACGCCACTCTTTTCCAGAGCAATATTAATATAGTAAAAACAGGTAGATAATGCAATATCGATAGGGCCATGGCGATGGCACTCGTAGCATGGGAAAGGATAAAAAACATACTACGAATCTGAGGGTCGGACGTTCGAATCGTTCCGGGCGCGCCAATTTCCAACAAAAATACAATAACTTAGAAGCTCTGAGAGGGCTTCGCATGTCCGCGGCAAATTCCGTGTCCGCACGATGTCCGAATCAAGAGGCTAAAAAAAACCCCGCCAGCCATCCCGGGCGCGCGCCGTGGAACGCTAGGGCTGCGTATGAGTTGATTTGGTATCCATGCAAGACAGGCAGCTGCGGCCGGGTTAAGGCCGCGAGGAGGCGAGTATCATGGATCAGGCAATCTCTGAAACGGCGAACGAACACGAGCACGAGCTCATCCTGGCCAGCCGCGTAAACGACACCCCTGTCTACAATCGGGCAGGAGAACGGCTTGGCCACATCGATGATCTTTCGATCGAGAAAAGCAGCGGCAAGGTCAAATATGCGATCATGTCCTTTGGTGGGTTTCTCGGCATGGGCGATAGGTTCCATCCCATTCCATGGTCCCTTCTCGATTATAGCGTCGATAATGGCGGCTATGTCGTCCCGCTGGACAAAGCTGCATTGAAGGGCGCCCCCCATTATGATCGGACGGAACTGAGGGAACTCGGCGGCGCCAGCCATCGCAAACATGGCGAGCTGATTTTCGGCTATTATAGTCC
>Ga0207671_10000445_pt1 | contig 57046 bp, 48 predicted proteins | sample KBSC24metaG_FD_184352 | JGI IMG/M metagenome (GOLD analysis project Ga0207671, IMG submission 184352) | Corn rhizosphere microbial communities from Kellogg Biological Station, Michigan, USA - KBS C2-4 metaG (SPAdes) (version 2) | ecosystem: Host-associated > Plants > Roots > Rhizosphere > Soil... | reverse complement strand
TCCAACCGCCCGGTTACCGATCCGCGGGCGGCGGTTTCTGATCCGCCCGCCCAACCTCTGGTCCACCGGCACGCTTTTTGAGCTGCGGGCTCGGTGCTAACCCTACGTTTCAGGCGCTCAGCCCCAGCGTCGCCATCCGCGTCCCGTGCGCCTCGGTGAGCCGCGTCAGCATCTTCCCGACCTCGGCCAGATCCACCGTCGTGCCGCAGTCCGGCGCCGCCAGCACCCCGGCGAGCAGAGCAGCGAGCGCCGCACGCCGCGCCGCGATGTGCTGGGCCTGCGTCAGCGCCTCCCCCATGATCCGGCGGCCCCACAGCGCCAGCCGCCCGGCTATCTTCGGGTCCTGCTCGATAGCGGCCCGCACGTGCTCCACGACGAACGCGCTGTGCCCCAGGTCCTCCAGCACGCCCTCGACGACGGCCCGCGACTCCGGATCCAGGAACCGGGCCGCCTCGCGGTAGAAGTCGGCGGTGAGCGTGTCGCCGATGTAGGCCTTGACCAGAGACTCCAGCCAGCCGGATGGTTTGGTGTGCTCATGGAAGGCGTCCACCGGCGCCGCGAACGGCTCCATCGCCTCGGTCGGGTTCGCGCCGAGCTCGGTCAGCCGGTCCCGAACCCGCCGGAAGTGGCCGAACTCCGCCGCGGCCATGCCCGCGACCTGCGCCTTGCCGTCCAGCGTCGGGGCCAGCCCGGAGTCGGCGGCCAAGCGCTCGAACGCTGTCAGCTCCCCGTAGGCGACCAGCCCCAGAAAGTCGATCACGGCTGTCTCGTAGGACATGGCGGTCGCCGAAGAAGTCATGTGGGCAGTTTATTCAGGTGTTTCCCGTCGGGTATACTGTGTGTGACTAGCAGGATGCCCGGTCGGTGGCCCGATCGGCTCCGACCCACTGCGGCAACCGGATCCACAGAGGATCCCTCCAAGCCGCGAGGCCGCTCGCTCCTCCAGATGCATTGACCGCTGGGGTCGACGCGAGCACGTACGCAAGCAGCACACATAGCACCGTGCTAGCCCCTCGCGCAGTGCCGCTCAACAGAAGAGGCATACATCATCAGCGCTGTCACGAACGACATCGAAGACACGAACAACACCGCAGCGGGCTCCGGCACAGCCGGGCCCGCTCCCGAAACCACCGCCGAGGCCGTTCCCGAGGCCGCCCCCGAGGCCGTCGAGAAGACCTTCCGCGACCTGGGCGTGGACGAGCGGATCGCCGAGGCCCTGTCGGCCGGCGGCATCGTGACCCCGTTCCCGATCCAGGCCGCGACCATCCCCGTCGCGCTCACCGGCGCCGACGTCATCGGCCAGGCGAAGACCGGCACCGGCAAGACGCTGGCGTTCGGCATCCCGGTCCTGCAGCGGATGGTGCGCGAGATCGCCGCCGCCGCGTCGGCCGTCGAGAACGCCGCCGTCGGGACGCTCGACGAGAGCGCGACCGCGGCCGTCGAGACCGCCGACGCCGACGAGACCCCCGCCGCGGCGCCCGCCGCGACCGCCTCCGCCCGGGGCGGCCGCCGCCCCCGCGGCCGCGGCCGCAAGCCCTCCGGCCCCGCGCCGACCGGCGTCCCCGGCCGCCCGCTCGGCCTGGTCGTCGTGCCGACCCGCGAGCTGGCCGTCCAGGTCACCGAGGACCTGTCGTCCGCCGGCAAGGTCATGGCCGCGCGCGTGCAGTCCGTCTACGGCGGCCGCGCCTACGAGCCGCAGATCGCCGCGCTGTCGGCGGGCGTCGACGTGGTCGTCGGCACCCCCGGCCGGCTGCTCGACCTGGCCAAGCAGGGCCACCTGGACCTGTCCGGGGTGCGCATGCTGGTCCTGGACGAGGCCGACGAGATGCTGGACCTCGGCTTCCTGCCGGACGTCGAGCGCATCGTCACCCAGGTCCCCTCCGACCGCCAGACCATGCTGTTCTCGGCGACCATGCCGGGCCAGGTCATCGCGCTGGCGCGGCAGTACATGAGCCGCCCGACGCACATCCGCGCGGCCGACCCGCACGACACCGGCACCACCGTCGCCAACATCACCCAGCGGATCTACCGGGCCCACGCGCTGGACAAGACCGAGATGCTGGCCCGCATGCTGCAGGCCGAGGGCCGCGGCCTGACCATGGTGTTCTGCCGGACCAAGCGCACCGCCGCCAAGGTCGCCGAGGAGCTGGACTCCCGCGGCTACGCCGCCGCGGCCGTGCACGGCGACCTCGGCCAGGGCGCCCGCGAGCAGGCGCTGCGCGCCTTCCGCAACGGCAAGATCGACGTCCTGGTGGCCACCGACGTGGCGGCCCGCGGCATCGACGTCGAGGGCGTCACCCACGTGGTGAACTTCCAGTGCCCCGAGGACGACAAGACCTACCTGCACCGCATCGGCCGCACCGGCCGCGCGGGCGCGTCGGGCACCGCCGTCACCTTCGTGGACTGGGACGAGGTCCCGCGCTGGAACCTCATCAACAAGACCCTCGGCCTGGACTTCCACGAGCCGCGCGAGACCTACTCCACCTCGGACTGGTTCTTCGAGGAGCTCGGCATCCCGGCCGACGCCAGGGGCCGCCTGCTCAAGTCCGAGCAGACCCGCGCCGGCCTGGCCGCCGAGGAGGTCGAGGACCTGGGCGAGACCGGCCGTGGCGCCGGTGTCCGGGCCCGCGGCGCGTCCCGCCCCGAGCGCCCCGAGCGCCCCGCCCGCCCGAAGCGCGAGCGGGTCCGCACGCGCGGCGGGCGTCGTCCCGCCGACGAGGCCGCGGGTGCCGAGGAGGCGCTGACGGCTTCGGAGGCCTCAGCCGAGGTGCTCGACGAGGGCGCCGAGCGGCCGAAGCGCAGCCGGACCCGGACGCGCAGCCGCGGCGGCGCGAAGGTCGAGGCCGCGGTGACCGAGACCGCCGAGGCGGGCACGGTCGAGGCGAGCGCGATCGAGGCGGTGGCCGACGTCACCGGCATCGCCACCGACGTCGCGGGGACCGAGACCGACAAGCCGAAGCGCACGCGGACGCGGACCCGGTCGAAGGCGGCCGGGACCGAGACGGCCGCCGTCGCCGAGACGATCGAGGCAGTCGAGTCGGTCGAGGCCGTCGAGTCGGGGACCGAGGAGGCTGAGAAGCCGAAGCGGACCCGTACCCGGGGCCGGTCGGCGAGCGCCGAAGTCACCGCTCCTGCCGCCGGCGCCGACGCGGCGACCGCCGAGCCGGGCACCGAGTCGGCCCCCGAGCCGACCGCCGACGCGGCCGACGCCGAGAAGCCGAAGCGCACGCGGACGCGGGGCCGGAAGCCGGAGGCGGACGCGAGCGTCCCCGTCGCCGCCGAGCCGGCCGTCGTCGCCGCGCCTGCCGAGGTCACCGTGCCGAAGCAGGCCACCGCGCGACGCCGGACCGCGGCGGCGGAGCCGGCCGCCGGCGCGGCCGTCGAGGCCGACCCGGCCAAGCCGAAGCGCACCCGCCGCGCCCTGGCCGATGCCGAAGGCCTCACCGCCACCGGCGTCGCCGCAACCGGGAACTACAACTCCTAGTCGCACCATTCTCAGCAGCCGAACGGCCCGGGACCTCGAACGAGGTCCCGGGCCGTTCGGCTCGCTCCACCCTGGTCAACTACCCTCATCCCCATGAGCACGCCCCCCTTCGTCGACCTGCCGCCCCACACCAGCGCAGTCCAGCTGCCGACTGCGGGCGGCCCGCTCGCCGCGCTCCGCGCCACACCGCCCGACGGGGCGTCACGGCTCGGCATCGCAGTGCTGGTACCGGGTTACACCGGGTCGAAGGAGGACTTCATCGCGGTCATGGCGCCGCTGGCGGAGGCCGGATACGACGTCGTCGCCCTGGACCAGCGGGGACAGAACGAGTCGGCGGGACCTGATGATCCGGACGCGTACACGCTCCCGCGGCTGGCCGCCGATCTGGCCGACGTCGTCACCGGTCTCACCGTCACCGGTCTCACCGACGCCGACACCGCCGCGGCCCCGGCTCGGATCCACCTCATGGGCCACTCCTTCGGCGGTCTCGTAGCCCGCGAATACGCCCTCGCGCACCCCGACCGCATCCGCACCCTCACCCTGCTCGACTCCGGCCCCGCGGCGATCCCGGGCCGCTCCGCCGAGCAGGCGAAGCTCCTGTCCGCCGCCGCCACCTTCATGACCTCGGCCGAGATCTGGACCGAGATGCAGAAGCTCGCCGCGGCCGAGGGTGCGCCGCAGCACCCTGACCCGAGCGTCCGCAGCTTCCTGCAGCAGCGCTTCGAGAACAACGACACCGCGATGCTCGCCGGCATGGGCACCTCGATCCTGATGGCGACCGACCGCACCGCCGAACTCGCTGCCGCGGGCTTCCGCCTGCTCGTCGCGGCCGGCGTCGGCGACGACGCATGGCCGGTCGAGCTCCAGAAGGACATGGCGACGCGCCTGGGGACCGACCTCGTCCTGATCGAGGACGCCGCGCACTCCCCCGCCGCCGAGAACCCCGCGGCGACCGCGCGGCTGCTCGCCGACTTCTGGCGTCAGCAGGGCTGACCGGCTCAGAACGGCTGAGTGCCGCCGGCCCGCGCCACGAGCTCCTCGTAGACCGCGGGCTCCGTCGTCTCGCTGCCGAGCCGGATCGACGGCTTGCGCGATCCGTGCCAGTCCGAGGAGCCGGTGGTCAGCAGCCCGAGGTGCTGGGCCAGGGCCCGCACCTGGTCGCGCTCCTTGGGCGCGTGGTCGGCGTGGTTCATCTCGATGCCGTCCATCCCGGCCTCGGCGAAGGCCGCGATGTCCGCCTCGGACACCACCGGGCCGCGGCGCCAGGCGAACGGATGCGCCATCACCGTGACGCCGCCGGCGGCCTTGACGAGCGTGATCGCGCGGATCGGGTCCATGTCGAGCTTCTCGACGCGCGCCCGCCCGCCCTCGCCGAGCCAGTCCGGCGTGAACGCCGCGTCGACCGAGGACACCACGCCGGCCTCGACGAGCGCCGAGGCCACGTGCGGCCGGCCCACCACGCCGCCGTCGGCGATCTGCCGCACCCGCTCCCAGGTGATCGGCGCGCCGAGCTCACGCGCCTTCTCGACCATCGCCTCGGCGCGGTGCGTCCGCGACTCGCGGATCTCGGCCAGGGCGGCGGCCAGGTCCGGGTGTTCGGGGTCGAACATGTACCCGAGCATGTGCAGGCCGATCCCGTGGATCTTGCATGAGATCTCGACGCCCGGCACCACGGTCTGGATGTGCGACCAGACCCCCGCGTCCCGGCCGTACTGCAGCGCGCGCTTGGCCTCCGACCAGCCGGACGTCCCGTCGTGGTCGGTGATCGCGACCACGTTCAAGCCGGCCGCCTCGGCCAGCGCGACCAGTTCGGCCGGCTCGTAGGTGCCGTCGGAGGCGGTGGTGTGGGCGTGCAGATCGATGCGCATGGCCCCATTTAATACTGCGGCGCGAAGCGTCCCCTTAACGGGCGGTGGTGGGTGACGGGTGGGCGCTATCGAGCGGCGGTCGGGGCCGCTCTACCGCGTGACCGTCCCGCCGTCGACGACCATCGACTCCCCGTTCACGAACGACGCCTCGTCCGAGCACAGCCACACGGCAGCGGAGGCGATCTGCTCCGGCTGGCCCACGAACCCTCCGGTGCTTTCCCGCGACTGCGCGTTCACCTCCGGCCGTTCCTCGGCCGACGTGCGGATCATCGGCGTGTCGATGACTCCGGGACAGATCGCGTTGATCCGCAGCCCTTTGCTCCGGTACTCGCGCGCAGCCGTCTTCGTCAGGCCGAGCACGCCGTGCTTCGACGAGCAGTACGGCGACAAGTACGGCACCGCGACCAGCCCGGCCGCCGAGGCGATGCTCACGATGGTCCCGGCGTTGTTCGGCAGCATCGCGCGGATCTCATGCTTGAGCGACAGGAACACGCCGGTCAGGTTGATGTTCAGGACCCTGTTCCAGTCCTCCAGCGCGGTGTCGCCGATCTTCGCCCCGGTTCCGGCGACGCCAGCACAATTCACCGCCGCGTCCAGCCGACCGTATTCGGCGAGCGCCGCCGCGACCGCAGCCTCGACCTCGGCCTCCACCGACACGTCGGCGCGCACGAACATCGCCGTGCCGCCGGCCTTGCGGACCAGCTCGACCGTCTCCGGCCCCGAGTACTCCCCGTCCTCGGTCCGGTCGACGACCACCACCGCCGCGCCCCGCGCCGCGAACATCTCCGACGTCGCGCGTCCGATCCCGCTGCCGCCGCCGGTCACCAATGCGATCTTCCTGTCGCCAGCCATGGGCGCACGGTAAGCCGAAGGCCGCCAAGCGTCCATGCCCATGCCGGTAATAGGCTGGCGACCGTGGAGCAGGACCTCCCCACATGGGACGACACCAGGGCCGCCGAAGTCTTCAACGAGCACCGCGGGCTGCTGACGTCCGTGGCCTACCGCGTGCTCGGCCGCTGGAGCGACGCCGAGGACGTGGTGCAGGACGCGTGGCTGCGCTGGAGCTCCGCCGACTACGCCTCCGTCGAGGACCCGAAGGCCTTCCTGGTCACGGTCACCACCCGGCTGGCCATCGACCAGCTCCGCAAGGCTCAGACCCGCAAGGAGGCCTACGTCGGTCCCTGGCTCCCGGAGCCGGTGCTGACCCGCGACGGCGCCGACAGCGCCCCGGACGCCGCCGACCGCGTGGTCCTCGACGACACCGTCTCGCTGGCCATGCTGCTGGTGATGGAGACTCTGTCCCCGCTGGAGCGCGCCGTGTTCGTGCTGCGCGAGGCCTTCGACTACAGCTTCGCCGAGATCGCCGCGATGCTGGACCGCACCGAGGCCGCGGTGCGCCAGCTGCTGGTCCGGGCCCGCAACCACGTGCACGACAAGCGCCCGCGCTACCCGCTGGACGACGTCAAGCGCCAGAGCATCGCCGAGCGGTTCCTCGCGGCCTGCGTCGGCGGCGACATCGCGCCGCTGCTGGAGCTGCTCTCGCCGGACGTCACCGTGATCTCCGACGGCGGCGGCGTGGTCAGCGCGGCGACGCGTCCGGTGGTCGGCCTGGACCACGTGTCCCGGTTCCTGCTGGGGATCGTCAAGAAGTACGAGAAGTTCGTCGAAGACGGTATGGACATCCGCATCGAGATCGCGCCGGTAGGGGTCAACGGCGACCCGGCGCTCGTCGCCTACGCCGACGACAAGGTGCTCTACGTCTACGCGCTGGACCTGGACGAGGACGGCCGGATCCGGACGGTGTTCGCGATGGCCAACCCGTCGAAGCTGGGCGGGGTCCGGGCCCTGGAGGGCGGAGCAGGCTGACCTGGGATTACGCGCTGTGGCGCGGGTCACAGACACCCGTGTCACAGATCCGCGAGCGGTCCCGTCCTTGCAGTCGAAAGCGGCGCCCGAGAGCCGCCCAGCCGATTCCAAGGAGCTCATCATGCGTATCCTGCTCGCCGGTGCCAGCGGCGTCTTCGGCCGCGTCCTCACCCCGGCTCTGATCGCGGCCGGCCACGAGGTGGTCGGCATCACCCGCACCCCCGACGGCGTCCGCACGATCGAGGGCATGGGCGCCGCGGCGGTCGTCGCCGACGTCATGGACCGGGACAGCCTGCTGGCCGCCGTCGGGGGTCCGCAGAGCGAGGGCCGGCACTTCGACGCGGTCGTCAGCCAGCTGACAGCCCTGAAGAAGCCGCCGATGCGCAACAAGGACATGGACGTCACCAACACCCTGCGCACGGTCGGCACCGAGAACCTGATGGCGGCGGCCAAGGCGACCGGCGCCACGCGCTTCCTGACCCAGTCGATGATCTTCGGCTACGGCTACGGTGACCAGGGCGCGACCCCGCTGACCGAGGACGCCTTCTTCGGCCCTTCGCCCCGCAAGGCGTTCGCCCGCCACGGCGAAGCGATGCTGCGCAACGAACAGATCGCGTTCTCCGAGCCCGGCATCGAGGGCATCGCTCTGCGCTACGGCCTCTTCTACGGCGGCCCGGCTACCAGCGCCTACGTGGAGTTCCTGCAAGCCGGCAAGCTGCCGATCGTCAAGGCCGGCACCAACGGCTTCATCCACCTCGCCGACGCCGCGAGCGCGACCGTGGCGGCATTGGAGCGGGGCAAGGGCGGCGAGGCGTACAACATCGTGGACGACACCCCGGCGCCGTTCGCGGACGTGGCGCTGGAGATCGCAAAGGACTTCCACACGAAGACCCCGCGCACGGTCCCGGCCTGGTTGACCAAGCCGATGCCGTACCTGAACGCCTTCATCACCGGCCGGTGGATCATCAGCAACGCCAAGGCCAAGAGCGAGCTGGGCTGGCAGCCGCAGTACCCGTCCTTCCGCGAGGGCGTCAGGGCGGACGCCGAAACGGCCGGGGCATGAAGGAGCCCCCTGACTCGGTGAGGGAGTCGAGCCAGGGGGCCGAGCACGTACCGGTCTGCGAACCGGGATCGCTACAGGTCGATCCCGGTCAGCACCAGCACACGCTCATATGTGTAGTCCTCCATGGCGTACTTGACGCCTTCGCGGCCCACACCGGAGCCCTTCACACCACCGTACGGCATCTGGTCCGCGCGGAAACTGGGGGCGTCGCCGATGACGACCCCGCCGACCTCCAGATCGCGGTGCATCCGGAAGGCGGTGCGCAGGTCGTGGGTGAAAACGCCGGCCTGCAGCCCGAACTGCGAGTCGTTGACCAGGCGCACCGCCTCGTCCACGCCGTCGAAGGCGCGCACGACCAGCACCGGGCCGAAGACCTCCTCGGTCACGACCTTCGCGGTCGCCGGGGCGCCGGCGATGACGGTCGGCTCGTAGCTGGCGCCGTCGCGGCCGCCGCCGGTGAGCAGCGTGGCCCCGGCCCCGACCGCCTCCTCGACCCAGGCCTCGACGCGCTCGGCGGCGGCGGTGTTGATCATCGGGCCGACGTCGGTCGCGCCGTCGGCCGGGTCGCCGGTCTTCTGCGCCTCGACCGCCGCGACGACCTTCTCGACCAGCCGCTCGTAGACCGCGCGGTCGGCGAACACCCGCTGCACCGAGATGCAGGACTGGCCGGCCTGGTAGTTGGAGAACGCCGCGATCCGCTGCGCGGCCCAGTCCAGGTCCTGCTCAGAGGAGTAGTCGGCCATCACCACGGCCGCGGCGTTGCCGCCGAGCTCCAGCGTGACGTGCTTGTGCGGCACCTCGGCCTCGATCATCGCGCCGACCGGGCCGGAGCCGGTGAAGCTGACCACCGGCAGCCGCGGATCGGCGGTGAGCCCGGCCATGCGGTCGTTCGGCACCGGCAGCACCGACCAGGAGCCCGCCGGCAGGTCGGTCTCGGCCAGCAGCTCGCCGAGCAGCAGCGCGCTCAACGGCGTGGCCGGTGCGGGCTTGAGCACGATCGGCGCGCCGACCGCGATCGCCGGCGCGACCTTGTGCGCCACCAGGTTCAGCGGGAAGTTGAACGGCGCGATGCCCAGCACCGGCCCGCGCGGGAAGCGGCGGGTGATGGCGGTGCGCCCGGCGGCGTTGGCGTCGGTGTCCAGCCGCTGCAGCTCGCCGTTGAAGCGCCGCGCCTCCTCGGCGGCCCAGCGGAAGACCGAGACGGCCCGCCCGACCTCGGCCTTGGCCCACTTCAGCGGCTTGCCGTTCTCGGCGGTGATCAGCGCCGCGATCTCATCGGCGCGCTCGGCGATGCGGCGCGAGACGTGGTCCAGCGCGGCCGCGCGGACGTAGGCGGGCTGGTCGGCGGTCTCCTTGGCGGCCGCGACGGCCGCCGCCACAGCCTCCTCCACCTGCTCCTCGGTCGGCACCGAGACCGTCGCCACCAGGCGGCCGTCGTACGGCGAGTGCACCTCGTAGCTGTCGGTCCCCGTGACCTGCTTACCCGCGATCCAGAACGGCGTTGCCTGCTCAGTCATGGACTCAGGGTAGGCGGGGGCGGCGGCCGACGCCGGTGTACGCGGTGGCCAGTGGACGGCGAGGGCTGCGCCATCAAGGCCAGCGAGTGCCGGGACTTGCGTGGCGCGCCGGTTCACGGCCGGCCGGGCCACAGCGTGAACTCGTTGCCGTCGGGGTCGGTCATCTCCACTTCGCCGTGCGGACCGGGGCCGGAATCGGCGCGGACGGCGCCGAGCCCGATGAGCCGGTCGAGCTCGGTGTCCAGGTCGCCTTCCGCGGCGAGGTCGAAGCGCAGCCGGTTCCTGCCCGTCTTCGGCGTGAACGGCGGACCGCCCCAGGTGATCTTCGGACCGCCCCGCGGCGATCGGATCGCGGTCTCCTCATCCTGGTCCCACACCAGCGGCCAGCCCAGCGCGCGGCTCCAGAAGTAGCCGACCCCCCGAGACCCGTCGCTCGCGAGCGCCCCGACGAACCCGCATTCGGCCAGGAACTTGTTGCCCGCCTCGATCACACAGAACTCGTTGCCCTCCGGATCGGCGAGTACCACGTGCGTCGCATCCGGCCCTTGCCCCACGTCGTGGTGCCGCCCGCCGAGTGCCAGCACGCGGGCGACGGTCTCCTTCTGCGTCTCGGGCGTGGCACTCGTCAGGTCGAAGTGCATCTGGTTCTGCCGGATCTTCTCCGCCTCGGACGGCAGGAATCTGATCCGGAATCCGGTGTCATCGTTCGGAACCAGCGCGATGCCGTCGCGGTCCTCGGTTTGCCCCCATCCCAGAACACCCGACCAGAAGCGAGCGAGCCGGAGCGGATCATGCGCGTCGATGCACAGAGCGGCAAGCTGAACGGCCATCCCTCGACTCAACCACTGCGGCCACCGCGCTGCGACTGGTTTTCCTACTGCCCCTCGCGCACCCGCAGCGCGAACCACAGCTCCATCCGCGCATCCGCCGAGTCAGCCGCCGTCAGATCCTTGCCCAGCAACTCCCCCGCCCGCGCGATGCGCGCGCGCACCGTGTGCCGGTGCACTCCCAGCTCCGCTGCCGCCGAATCCCACTGTCCGTTATGCGCCAACCAGGCGCGCAGCGTCGGCACCAGTGCCGAGCGGTCCGCCTCGACAAGCGGCCGCAGCACCCCGGCCGCGAAGTCCTGGACGCCCTGATCCGCGAACAGCGTCGCGAGCCCCGAGCCGGCGTCGGCGAAGTACACCGCGGACTCGCCGCTCTTGCGCGCCGTCGCCAGCGCCTCGCCGGCCTGCCGGTAGGCGCGCCCGAAGTCCGCGTAGCCGACGGCATCCGAGACGCCGCCGGTGAAGCCCTCGTAGTCGGCCGGGGCGACCAGCACCCGCTCGCCGTCCTCTTCGAGCACGAACACCCGCTCCGACACGGCTTCGTCGCGCACCGAGTCCCGCGCGACCCGCACCGGCTCGGCCGGCAGCGGCACCCGCAGTTCCCCGGCGGCTTCCCACGCCGCGTCGACGTATCCGGCCAGCAGGAGCCGCACCACGGTGCGCCGCAGCGTCAGCTCGGCGACCGTCACGTCCTTCGTCGGCTGCTCGACGCCCAGGGTGAGCAGCGTGAGCGCCACGGCCAGGATCTGGCGCCCGGTGATGTCCGGACCGGTCGTGCGGTCCAGCAGCCCGACGGTCAGGAAGCCCATGACCCGCTTGCCTGCGCCGAGCGCGTGCACTTCGACGTGCCCTGACTCGGTCAGGATCGAGGCGCTGCTGGGCAGCGTCCGGCCGCGCAGCCGGGCCAGTTCCGGCGCCAGGTCCACCTCGGGCACCGGCCCCGCGCTGTGCAGTCCCGAGCCGTCGGCCGCGGCCAGCACCGCCCACGCGCCGGGCCCGAGGCCGCGCACCAGCGAGCGCACCAGCGAGCGCTGCGGCTCATGGGCCAGCGCCGACTTCACCAAGTCCTGCTGCGTCCGGTACCCCTCGGTGATCGCGCGGTACTCCTCGGCCGCCAGCGCCTTGGACACCGACTTCGCGATCGCGATGAACGGCGTCGCCTTCGGCACCTCCAGCACCGGCAGCCCGTGCGCCGAGGCCGCGGCGACGAACCGCTCCGGCACCACCGCGTTGTTCAGCCCGACGCCGAACCCCAGCCCCGCGACCCCGGCGCGCACCAGGCTCGACAGGAACTCCTCCAGATCGAACCCGGGATCGGCCAGCCGCAGCCCGGTGGTCAGCAGCAGTTCGCCGCCTTCGAGGAACGGCGCCGGGTCGTTCAGTTCCGTCGTGTGCACCCAGCGCACCTCGCGCGCGGTGTCCCCGGCCGGCCCCTCGGCGGTGAGCAGACGCAGGCCCAGAGGTCGGTCGGCGAGCAGGGAGGCGATCGTCGGCGGCACAGCCCCAGCCTACGTCGCCGGCCCACGCCGCCATCGCCGCTGATCGCCCTTCGAACAACGGTGCAGACGCCCCGTACCATGGAGCACGCCATGACGACCATGACCCCGCCGGCCGACGCCGCTCCCGCCGAGGCGCCGCTCCTCCTCACCACCGAGGCCCCGCGCACCCTCTCCTTCAGCGACCAGTCCGCGTTCTGGGCGAACCTGGGCGTGAGCCTGATCGGGTTCTCCTCCGCCGCGGTCGTGCTGGTCCCCATCGGATACTCGCCGCTGCCGGTCACCGCCTCGCTGCTGGCCCTGGCCCTCGGCACCGTGGCCGGCATGCTGATGACCGCGCTGGCCGGCGTGGTCGGCACCCGGACCGGCGCGCCGGCGATGGCCGTGCTGCGCGGCCTGTTCGGCACCCGGCTGTCCTGGCTGCCGAGCCTGGCGAACATCTTCCAGCTCATCGGCTGGGGCGTGTACGAGATCACCGTCATCGTGCAGGGCGTGGACGCCATGACCGGCAAGATCCCGCGTCCGCTGGTGGTGGTCGCGGCCGGGGCGCTGTGCACGTCCATGGCGATCTGGCCGCTGTCGGTGCTGCGCGTCCTGCGCAAGTACGTGACCGGCGCGGTCGCCGTCGCCATGCTCTACTTCACGGTCCAGCTGCTGCGGAATCCGATCCCGCACCAGAGCGGCACCTCCTGGAGCGGCTTCTTCCCGGCCGTCGACGCGGCGCTCGCGCTGTCGGTGTCGTTCCTGCCGATGGCCGCCGACTACATGCGGCACGCGCGCAGCGCCAAGCAGGCCGGCGGCGCGGCCGTCCTCGGCTACAGCATCACGCAGTTCTGGTGCTACGCCATAGGCATCGTGGCGCTGCTGCAGGCGCCGAACGCCGACGTCTTCCACACCATGCTCGGCGTGACCGCCGGGTGGCTCTTCTTCCTGGTCCTGGTGCTGCGCGAGTCGGACCAGTCGTTCGCGAACGTGTACTCCACCGCGATGTCGATCCAGAACCTGCTGCCCCGCGTGGACCGGCGGATCCTGGCCGGCGGGGTCGGCGCGCTGGTCACGGCGATCGCGCTGTTCGTCCACGACCTCACCCAGTTCTCGAACTTCCTGCTCATCATCGGCTCGGTGTTCGTGCCGCTGGCCGCGGTCGTCGGCGTCGACTACTTCCTCGGGCGCGGCCGCCAGGGCCGGTGGGACCTGTCGCAGCGGTCCCCGGCCCGGCCGGTCATGCTGCTGCCCTGGGCCGTCGGCTTCGTGGTCTACCAGGTGCTGAACCCGGGCTCGGTGACGTGGTGGGCGCACAAGTGGATGCACGTCCAGGACTGGGTCGGAGTCCACCCGGGCTGGTGGGCCTCGGCCTCGCTGTACTCGTTCGCGGCGGCGGCGCTGGTCACCGGCGCGATCGTGGCGGTGGACCGGCGGCGCGCCTGGCAGCCCTCGATCCCGGCCCAGGCGGAGGCCACTGAGTGAGCGGTGCCGGCGACGCCGGCGAGTCCGGCGAAGGCGATCTCGTGTTCGGCATGGGCGCCGAGGCCGTGGTGCGGCGCGACTGGCCGAGTCTGACCTCGGAGGAAGTAAAAGCGGTGCTCGGCGGGGAGATCGCCGAGATCGAGTGGCGCAGCCCGCGTCCGCTGTCGACGACCGCGCGAGTCCGAACCGCCTCGGGCAGACGCTTGATGATCAAGCGCCTGCCGTTGGGCCTGCGCACTCCCGAGGCTCTGGCCGAGGAACACGGCTTCATGGACCACCTGCGCGAGCGCGGCATCCCGATCCCCGCGGCCCGGACCGCCGGAGTCCAGGGCGACTTCGTGTACGAGGTCCAGGAAGTCGGCGTCGGCGAGGATGTTTATCAGAGCGCTTTCTCCTGGTCGCCCTATCAGCCGGTGCACCCCGCCGAAGCCGGAGCGATGCTGGCCCGCCTGCACACTGCCGCCGAGGGCTACGAGGCTCCGGCCCGGCCCTGGCGCCCCCTGAAGTCAGGCTTCTCTCTGTTCGGTTCGGCCGATCCGATCGCGGCCGTCGAGCAGATCACCGACCGGCGCCCGCAGCTCGCCGACTTCCTGGCGGCCCGCGACTGGCGCTCCGACGTCGAGCGCCTCATGCTCCCGTTCCATCAACGCCTGGTGCCGTTGCTCGACGACCTCGCACCGCTGTGGACCCACAACGACTGGCACGGCACCAACCTGCTCTGGTCGGCCACCGGCGACCAGCCGTCCATCACCTCAGTCCTCGATTTCGGTCTGGCCGACCGCACCACGGCCGCCTACGACCTGGCCATCGCGATCGAGCGCTTCGCCGTGGACTGGGTCGGCCTCCGCGACGGCGGTCCCGCCGGCATCCGTCGGTCCGAACTCCAGCAGTTCCTGGCGGCCTACGCATCGGTCCGCCCGCTCAGCCCGGCCGAAGCCTCCGCGCTCCCGCATCTGTTCCCGCTCTGCCACGCCGAATACGAGCTCTCCGAGATCGACTACTTCCTGTCGGTCGTCCCCGGCGGCAGCGAGAAGAACGCCGAGATCGCTTACCGCGACTGGTTCCTCGGTCATACGAAATGGTCGCTGTGCCGATCTAAAAGCGGAGCCGAGGAAGGCCAGGCCTTCCTCGGACTTCTGGGAGGGGACGGGCCGGTCTGACACCGGCCCACTGTGTATTTCCCTAGTGCCCCTCAGCCTCCTGGGTGTGCTTCGACATCGTGAAGGCGACGGCCCAGGCGACCACCAGGATCGCGGCGCTGATCGCGAACACCAGGGTCGCGGCGGCCGGGACGCTGGTCATCATCGCGCCGGCCTTGTCGAAGAACACCGTGCCCAGCGCGGCGATCCCGAAGGCGCCGGCCAGCTGCTGCATCGCGTTCAGCAGGCCCGAGGCGGAGCCGACCTCGGCGTCGTCCAGGTCGCCCAGGACCGTGCCGAAGATCGGGCCGAAGATCAGGCCCATGCCCATGCCGGAGACCAGCAGCGGGGCGATCAGCGTGATGCTCGTGGTGGTCGCGCCGTAGGTGTGCACCAGCAGCGCGGAGATCACCGTGCCGAGGGACATCACCAGCATGCCCGCCTGCAGTGTGCGGCGCGGGCCGACCTTCGGCATCAGGCCCTGCGAGGCGCCCATCGAGATGATGGTGCCGATCGACCAGGGCAGCATCGTCAGACCGGCGTGTAGGGCGCTGTAGTGCAGGCCGACCTGAAGGAACAGCGTGTAGACGAAGAACACGCCGCTCATCGCCGCGGCGAAGGAGAACAGGACCGCGATGCCGGCGATGAAGGAACGCTTGCGGAACAGGGTCGGCACCACGAACGGGTCGCGGCCGGCGGCGTTGCGGCGCCGCTGGTGCAGGGCGAAGACGCCGAAGGTCGGCACGGAGGCGGCCATCATGGCGAACATCCACGCCGGCCAGCCGGACTCGCGGCCCTGGACCAGCGGGTAGACCAGCAGCATGACGCCGGCGGTGGCCAGCAGCATGCCGACGATGTCGAGCTTGGGCTTGGTCTGGCCGGCGGCGTGGTCGTCGTGCGGCAGCACCTTCGCGCCGAAGGCCAGCGCGACGATCCCGACCGGGATGTTGACCAGGAAGATGGCCCGCCAGCTCAGCCCGAACAGGTCGGCGCCGACCAGCCAGCCGCCCAGGATCGGGCCGAAGGTCGCGGCCAGGCCCATCATCGGCCCGAAGATGCCGAAGACGGAGTTCATCTTCTCCGCCGGCACCATGGCCCGCAGCATGCCCAGGCCCTGCGGGATCATCACGGCGGCGAACGTGCCCTGCAGGATGCGCGCCCCGATCAGCTCGCCCGAGGTCTGCGCCAGCGAGCACAGGATCGAGCCGATCATGAAGCCGCTGATGCCGATCAGGAACATCCGCTTGCGGCCGAAGACGTCGCCGAGCCGGCCGCCGGTGGTCAGCATGACCGCGAAGGCCAGCGTGTAGCCGGCGACGATCCACTGCAGCGCCGAGGTCGAGGCACCGAGGTCGGTGCGCAGGACCGGGCTCGCGATGTTCATGATCGTGGTGTCGAGCAGGTCCATGATGTCGGCGCCGATGATCGCGAACAGCGCGAGGATCACGGCCTTGCCGAGCTTGGACTTGGCGGGACTCTGCGCGTCCGGCGAGTCCGGTGGCGGGTTGTCGGAACGGTCGGCGGTGCGATTCGTGGTGCCGATGGTGCTGGTCATGGTGGGCCCCCTCCGGGCGAGAAAAGACTGTGGCTGCTTGCTGTGGCTGCTTGCTGTGGCTGCTTGCTGTGGCCGCCAGGGCTGAGGAACGTCGTTCGAGGCGAGCGAACGCCGTTCGACCCGGGGCATCTTCACGATATATCTCGTGTGACGGATGTCAAGCTATATCGCGAACCCCGGCTGTTCGGCGGCGATCGGATCGCGAACGCCGTTCGATATCTTACGAACACCGTTCTACACGCGAACACCGTTCGGGTCAAACGCTGTTCGTATTTTCGAACGGCGTTCGTTAGGCGTACAGTGTTCGGAGAAGGAAGGGAGCCAGACCCGATGGCCGAGCCGGCAGCACCGAACGAGACCCCGAGCCTCCCCACGCCCCCGTGGGAGCGCGCGGCGCGCAAGACCAAAGCGCCGGCGCGCACGCCGCTGACCCAGGAGGCGATCGTCGCGGCGGCGCTGCGGATCCTGGAGTCCGAGGGCTACGACGCGCTGTCCATGCGCCGGGTCGCCGCGGACCTGGGCACCGGCGCCGCCTCCCTGTACGCGCACGTCGCCAACAAGGACGAGCTGCTCAAGCTGTGCATCGACCGGGTGTTCGCGGAGGCGGACTTCCCCGAGCCGGACCCCGACCGCTGGGTGGAGCAGCTGCGGGAGATGATGCGCGGCACCCGCCGCATCTTCCAGGAGCACCCGGGTCTGGCCCGGGCCATGCTCGGCCGGGTCCCGCTGGGCCCGAACGGCCTGCGGCTCATCGAGGGCTTCATGGGCATCCTGCGGGCCGGCGACCTGCCCGACCAGGTGGCCGCCTGGGCCGGGGACGTGGTGTCGCTGTACGTGGTGGCGAGCGTCTTCGAGGACGACATCCGCTACTCAGTCCACGGCGAGGCTTCCCAGGAGGACATCGACGAGTGGGCGGCGCAGATGAAGGGCTACATCAAGTCTCTGCCGGCCGAGAGGTTCCCGAACATGGTGGCGCTGGCCGAGCCGATGTTCGAGACCGGCGGCCCGGACGGCCGGTTCGAGTTCGGGCTCGACCTGATGCTGCGGGGACTGGCGTCGCATTCGCCGTACCCGCCCAGGTGAAGCGCGCCCGGAGCGAAGTGGGGCGAATCATAGTGAATCAGCCTTCTACGGCGTTTCTCCCAGACATCCGCAGAACGGTTACCTAGTCTCCATCTCAGCCCACAGAGATTGGAGACACAGGATGTCTTCTCCCCGCCGCCGGACCGCGGCCGCCGTAGCCCTGGCCGGCGCGATGTCGGCGAGTCTCATCTGCACTCCGGCAGCATCCGCGGGTCTCGTGGACGGCGCCGCCCTGACGCTGGTCCCCGGCGTCGGCAACAGCACGTCGGCGAACTGGTCCGGCTACGCGGCCACCGGCGGCGGCTTCACGTCGGTCGGGGCCGACTGGACCGAGCCCGGTGTCACCTGCCGGTCGCAGACCACGTACGCCTCGTTCTGGGTCGGCCTGGACGGCGACGGCAGCAACACGGTCGAGCAGATCGGCACCGAGGCCGACTGCTCCGGCGGCCGGCCGGTCTACTCGGCGTGGTACGAGATGTTCCCCAGCGGTCCGGTCGACATCCCCGGCTCGATCTCCCCCGGCGACGCGATGCACGCCACGGTGGTCTCCGGCGGGGGCGGCAGTTTCACGCTGACCATCAACGACCGGACCAAGAACTGGTCGCACAGCTACGTGCAGCACCTGAACAACCCGGCCCTGGCCTCGGCGGAGGTGATCGCCGAGGCGCCGTCGGACGCCGGCGGCGTGCTGCCGCTGTCCGACTTCGGGACCGTGGCGTTCACCGGCGCCACCGCGAACGGCGCTTCGCTGAGCTCGTTCCACCCGGATCCGATCACGATGGCGAACGGCGGGACCACGAAGGCCACCCCCGGACCGCTGTCGGGGTCCGGGGCCTTCACCGTGACCTGGCACTCACCGTGACCTGGCACTCCGGCTGAGCGCCGGGATCACGCCGGCCGGCCTGCGCGCTCAGCCGCGCAGGTCGACCAGCACCGGCGGCGTCCGGAACCCCTCGGCCGTGGCCAGCGACACCAGCGCGTGGCCGGTCGGGATCTCGTTGATGATCTCCGAGGGCGACCAGACGTAGCGCTCCACCGGCCGGGTCGACACCGATCGCTGCTGCGCCACCGAGGAGCCCCCGGTCAGCGCCAGCAGCTGGCCGGGCTTCTTGGCGTTGCGGCCCATCGACTTCACGGTGCGGGCCCGCTCCGGCGGCCCGGTGATGGTGCCCGTGCGCGTGGTGTTCTCCTGGCCGGTGGTCACCGTGGTCTCGGCGACCCACTGCTTTCCCCAGAAATCGGCGATGTAGGCGGCGTCCTGCGGGTCGATGCCCGCGAACACCGCCTTGCAGCCGGTGTTGGCGAAGACCGTGGCCCGCAGGTCCTCGGGGAACTCGCGCATGGACTGGGCCAGCAGGATCAGGCCGGCGTTGGCCGCCCGGGCCCGCTGCAGGCCCTGGACCACGTACTCGTCGACGAAGCGGCCGGCGTCGTCGACGATCAGGCCCTTGAAGATCGAGCGGTCGACGTCCGGCGCGGACACGGTCTGCACGAACTGCGAGACCGCCAGCCGCGCCAGGATCCGCGCGGCCTGCGGGTAGGCGCCCTCCGGCAGCGCGATGCGGACGCGGATCGGCTTGTCGATCTCCCGCATCGAGAACTTCTGCTCCCGACGGCCGTCGAACAGCTCGACCAGCGCCGGGCGGTCCAGCAGCCGCAGCCGCTCCACCAGCAGCCGCGGACCGCTCTCGACCAGCTCGGCGATCAGCTCCTTGAGCGTCGGGTAGCGGCCTTCGCGCTCGCGGAACCAGCTCAGCGCGGCGTCCAGGCCGTTGTGCGCGGCCGCGTCGGCCTCCGGCTCCACCCCCGGCGGCAGCAGCGCGCCGGCCAGCCGGTCGGCGGCCTCGGCCGGGTCGCGCGCGCCGCCGTAGAGGTCGAAGCCCCACTGCGAGTCCGGGTCCAGCGGGTCGATGTCGACGTCGAAGAAGCCGGGCAGCGCGTAGTCGCCGTGCGGGTCGATGACCACGACCGAGGCCATGTTGGTCAGCGTCTGCAGGCCCAGCAGCTCCACGATGGGCCGCGCGAAGCTGCGCGTCTTGCCGCTGCCGGTGGGCCCTATCACCAGCAGCGAGGTGCGCAGGACCTCGGCGTCCAGGGCGAAGGTCTGGCCGGCGTGCGTCGCCGGGTTCTTCGCCGAGGTCGAGGCCACGCCGAGGCGCACCTGGCCGGTCATCAGGTCGTGCTCGCCGAGCCGGGCCGGCAGGTCGCGCTGGCCGGAGGGGTGCAGCCAGGCGTGCGGGCCGGCGTCCTCGATCTCGGCGGCCACCGCGGCCAGCCGGTCCTGGTCGCCCCGGGCCTGCCGGATCACCCGGACCACGCGCACGTAGTCGACGTCGGTGAGCTCGCCGTGGTCGGCGGCGGAGTCCAGCCGGCTGGCGGCCGCGACGTGCCCGGCCTGGCGCAGGTCCATCCACATGTCCGGCTTGGGCGGCGGCGGGGCCTTGCGCTTCTTGGACAGCCCGAGCAGGCCGGCCACGCCGTCGAGCCGGTGGCCGTGCTGCTCCCAGAGCACCCGGCCCACCGGCACCCAGCCTCCGGCCCAGCCGCACGCGCCGAGCACGGCGGCCAGGTAGACCAGCCACAGCAGCGCACCGCTCAGGCCGATCGAGGTCAGGATGATCGAGGCGGGCACCGCCAGCACCACGCCGGCCAGCGGCGCGTAGAGCAGGTATCGCAGGGCCCGTTGCCGGGCCTCGCGGCTGACGCGCACCGCGGCGGCGGCCTCGGGGTCGCGGCCGTAGGCGAAGACCCCCGGCACGTCCACCAGGCGCGGCCCGTGCACCCAGGACTGCACGTCGGGCCGGGTGCGCTCGGTCCATGAGGTTCCGGTCCAGTAGCGCACCTGCGGCGCCCCGGAGGGGTCGGCGTACCAGCCGGGCGGCAGCGGGCCGGGGCCCTGGCCATCAGTCGTCACACGTTCTGTGTATCAGAACTACGACGCGGCGAAAGGGACGTCCGCTCCAGCACGTCCCGCTCTCCTCCGCCCCGTTCGCCCCCCGTCCGCCTCCCACTCGCCAATTCGGCTCAACCGCGCCGCTGGACCCGCCACCGCGTCCTGTGCCGGGCCGTCACGGCGCGCTTAGGCTGCGAGAGAACCGCGCGACCAATCCCCCCGCCCAGGAGGCGCAGACACAATGAGCGAGCTCAAGCAGGAACGGCGTCTCGTCACCGAGATCCCCGGACCGAAGTCCCTCGAACTGTTCGAGCGCCGGAACAAGGTGGTCGCGCGCGGCATCTCCACGACCCTGCCGGTGTTCGTCACCGACGCCGACGGCGCGGTGCTGCGGGACGCCGACGGCAACCAGCTGCTGGACTTCGGGTCCGGCATCGCGGTGACCTCGGTCGGGCACGCGGACACCAATGTCGTGCGCAAGGCCTCCGAGCAGCTGGCGAAGTTCACGCACACCTGTTTCATGGTGACGCCGTACGAGTCCTACGTGGCGGTCTGCGAGGCCCTGGCCGAGCTCACCCCCGGCGACTTCGAGAAGCGCTCGGCGCTGTTCAACTCCGGCGCGGAGGCGGTGGAGAACGCGGTCAAGATCGCCCGCGCGTACACCAAGCGCCAGGCCGTCGTGGTCTTCGACCACGGCTACCACGGCCGCACCAACCTCACGATGGCGCTGACCGCGAAGGTCGCGCCCTACAAGGACGGCTTCGGCCCCTTCGCCCCCGAGGTCTACCGCGTCCCCATGGCCTACCCCTTCCGCTGGCCCACCGGCCCGGAGAACGCCGCGGCCGAGGCTCTGGAGCAGACCAAGACCCTGATCGAGAAGCAGGTCGGAGCGCACAACGTGGCCGCCGTCCTGATCGAGCCGATCCAGGGCGAGGGCGGCTTCATCGTCCCGCCGGACGGCTTCCTGCCGGGCCTGGCCGAGTGGTGCCGCGAGAAGGGCATCGTCTTCATCGCCGACGAGATCCAGTCCGGCTTCTGCCGCACCGGCGACTGGTTCGCGGTGAACCACGAGGGCGTGGTCCCGGACCTGATCACCACCGCCAAGGGCATCGCCGGCGGCCTGCCGCTGGCCGCCGTCACCGGCCGCGCGGAGATCATGGACGCCGCGGGCCCCGGCGGCCTCGGCGGCACCTACGGCGGCAACCCGGTGGCCTGCGAGGGCGCGCTCGGCGCCATCCAGACCATGAAGGAGCAGGACCTCGCCGCCAAGGCCCGCAAGATCGAGGCCGTGATGAAGGACCGCCTGGCCAAGCTGGCCGCCGCCGACCCCCGCATCGGCGACCTGCGCGGCCGCGGCGCGATGATCGCCGTCGAGCTGGTCAAGCCGGGCACGAAGGAGCCGGACGCGGCCCTGGCCGCCGCCGTGGCGAAGAAGTGCCACAGCGCCGGCGTGGTGATCCTGACTTGCGGGACGTTCGGCAACGTGCTGCGCTTCCTGCCTTCGCTGGTGATGAGCGAGGCGCTGCTGGAGGAAGGGCTGACGGTGATCGAGGAGGCTTTCGCCGCGGTCTGAGGCGACGGTTGACCGGCTTTTTTTCCGGTGGCCGGTGCGGGATTCCCGCACCGGCCACCGTTTTGATGCCGCCCCTCCGCCTGGGCTACTCAGCGCGCGCAGTCGAATACGTGGCGTTACGGTCGCGATGAGCGTGAATGCGAGGGAGGCCGACTGGTGAGGGTTCTGACGGCGACGGCGGGCGCGGTACTGGTTGCGGCACTCATGGCGATGGCCCCATCTACGTTGTCGGCGGCGGCGACAGGAGCGGCCCCGGCGCCGGCCAAGTCGGCGGAACCCACAGTCCAGCCGAACCCGGCCTCCCCCGGCACCCGCGTCTGGGTCTACGACGCCAACGAATGCACGGCTCCCCGCGGCACCGCGACGAGCCAGGCCCTGGCAGCTCCGATAGCCCTGGCACCCCTGGCCGACATGACCGGCGGAGGCGGCACCATCCGCCAAGGCCTGGCGGCGGGCACGTACACGATCACCCTCCACTGCGGCAGCACCCTGACCACCACCGTCCACGTCAGCACGAACGGCACCCCCACCGGCGCGGCGGCCGCAGGCGACGGTTCGGCCGAGGACCACCTCGGGGTCGGCGACGCGGCGGTGGGCAGCGCGTTCCTGGTCGCAGGCCTGGCTTTCGCCGCGGCCTCGTTCATCCGCCGGCGCCGCGCCGCTGCCGCGGATGAGTGAGCCGAGGGTGATCGGGATACCGATCGGCGGCGCGGTCGCCGAGCGGGTCGGCACGGCCACGCCGGGGGTCGCGCAGCCGGCGCCGCGCACGGGCGGGGAGACTCGCGAGGGTGGCGCCGCGCGGCGCGGTTTGCCGAGTATGCCGCCGACGGCCGGCGCCGGGCTCGCGCACTCGAACCCGCCGCCGGCAACCGTCGCCGGGCAACCGCTCGAAAGCAGCGTCGCGCTACGGGATTTGCCAAGTGTGCCGCCGGCGACCGGCGCCAGTCCCGCGCTCCAAGCTTCACCAAGCCTGCCGCCGATAGCCGACGGCAGTTCTCTTTCGCTGCCCGGACCCGGCCCGATCTTCCACCTGATCGGCGAGACCGCCACCCTCGACCGCTCCTGCATCGCCGCGCCCGAGTCGCCCACCCCCGACTGCCACCTCGAGGTCGGCGTCCAAGGCCAACCCCGCATCTCCCCTCCCGCCCCGCCGAAGCCGGCCGAGGCCCCCGCCGAGGTACGGCATCCCGGCCGGATGCTCGCCGTCGCCTCCGTGGCGGCCCTCGTCGTCGGCTCCGGCTTCCTCATCCGGGCCCTGACCCTCACCGATCCCGTGCCGCCGCCGCTGCCGCCGGCGTGGGCGGGCCGGGCCGTCGACGCGGTGGGGCATCGGGCCGCGCCGCTGGGCTACGCGCGGCCGACGCGCATCACCATCGCACGGGTCGGCATCCACGCCGATGTGCTCGCGCTCGGGCTGAACCAGGACGGCGGCGTCGGGGTGCCGCCGGCCAAGGAGCCGCTGATGGCCGCCTGGTACGACCGGGGCCCCGCGCCCGGCCAGGCCGGGCCGGCGGTCATCACCGGCCATGTCGACTCGCGGTTCGCGCCCGGGAACCGCGCCGCCTTCTACGAGCTCGGTGCCGTGCGCCCCGGCGACGCCATCGATGTGACGCGCGCCGACAAGCGGGTCGCGGTCTTCCTCGTCGACTCGGTCGCGCTGGTCCCGAAGGCCGACTTCCCCACGCGCGAGGTCTACGGGCCCACCCGCTACGCGGCCCTGCGCCTCATCACCTGCGGCGGCCACTACGACCGGCGGACCGGGTACGCCGACAACGTCATCGTCTACGCGCACCTCGTGGACTGGCACTGACCTCCCGCCGGCAGGCCACCACCGCCGCCACCACCGCCTCGACATGCGGCGCGCCCCGCTCCGTCATAGCGTCGGACTCATTGATCTTGTCGCCCAGGGAGGGACCGACATGACATCTCCGGCGGACAGCGGCACCACCAAGTCCAACGCCGCACAACAAGCCGCGGAGGACGCCCGGTACAGCCCGCGCGTGGCCCACGAGTGGATGATCCTGGGCGTGGTGAGCCTGGCGCAGCTGATGGTGGTGCTGGACGTGACCGTCGTGACCATCGCCCTCCCGTCCGCGCAGAGGGACCTGGGCTTCAGCAACGCCTCACGCCAGTGGATCGTCACCGCCTACGCCCTGGCCTTCGGCTCGCTGCTGCTCGTCGGCGGCCGCATCGCCGACCTGTTCGGGCGGCGGACGGCGCTGATCGGCGGTCTGGTCGGGTTCGGGCTGGCCTCGGCGCTGGCGGGGATCGCGCCGAACGTCGGGGTGCTGATCGGCGGCCGGGCGCTGCAGGGGATGTTCGGCGCGCTGCTCGCCCCGGCCGCGCTGAGCGCGCTGACCACCACCTTCACCCGCCCGGCGGAGCGGAACCGGGCGTTCGCCGTGTACGGGGCGGTCGCCGGCGCCGGCGGAGCCATCGGGCTGCTGCTCGGCGGGCTGCTCACCGAATACCTGAACTGGCGTTGGACGCTGTTCATCAACCTGCTCATCGCCGCTATCGCGCTGCTCGGCGCGCTGGCCTACGTCCCGAACCACCGGCCCGAGACCCGCCCATCCCTGGACCTGCCCGGCACCGCCCTCGCCTGTTCCGGGTTGTTCCTGCTGGTCTTCGGCTTCTCGCGGGCGGAGGCGAAGGGCTGGAGCTCGCCGCAGTCCTGGGTCAGCCTGATCATCGGCTGCGTGCTGCTCGTCATCCTGGTCTGGTGGCTGAGACGGGCCGAGCACCCGCTGCTGCCGCTGCGGGTGCCGGGCGAGCGCAACCGCGGCGCGTCCTTCCTCGGCATGTTCGTCACCGGTGCCGGGATCTTCGGCGTCTTCCTGTTCCTGACCTACTACATGCAGCAGATCCTCAGCTACTCCCCGATCAGGACCGGCCTGGCCTTCCTGCCGATGGTCGCCATGCTGATGATCTCCGCGCAGATCGCGACGATCAGCCTGCTGCCGAAGGTGGGCCCCAAACCCGTGGTGCCGCTGGGCATGCTGCTCGGCGGGATCGGCATGCTGTGGCTGACCCGGCTAACCCTGAACAGCACCTACCCCGCGCACGTCCTGCCGCCGCTGCTGGTCCTCGGCTTCGGCCTGGGCCTGATCTTCGCCCCGGCGATGGCCATGGCCACCTACGGCGTGCGCGCCGACGACGCCGGCGTCGCCTCCGCGATGGTCAACACCTGCCAGCAGGTGGGCGGCTCCATCGGCGTGGCCCTGCTGTCCACCCTGGCCGCCAGCGCCGCGACGGACTACGCCAAGGGCAAGACCCCCTCGTCGCTGGTCACCGCGCAGGCCAACCTGCACAGCTACGCCACCGCCTACCGCTGGTCCGCCGCGTTCTTCTTCATCGGGACGGTGGTCTGCTTCCTGCTCTACCGATGGGGCGCGCCTAAGGGGGACCCGGAAGGGCAGAACACTGCCGTGCCCATGTAAGCCCTAATTGGTATCGCGGCGGGTAACCACCAGCAGCGGCGCCAGGACCGAGATCGCCAGGTACACCAGACACGCGCCCCACGCCGCCCCCGGGCTCAGCACATGGTCGGCCGGCATCCGCGGCGAGATCCGCGCCGGGGTGGCCATCGCCTCGCCCACCTTGGCGAACGTCAGCTTCAGCGCTTCCGAACGCACCGTGTTCGGCAGCAGTGCCGGAATCACGCCCATCGCCACGAAGACGATCCCGAAGAACGTCGAGACCGCCGCCGTCGTGCGCCGCAGAAGAACCCCGACGCAGAATCCGAACACCCCGATGAACGCCATGTGGAACCCGCACCCGAGCACCGAGATCGCCATGTCGTGGTCGGCCAGCGAGAAACGCACGCCTCGCTGCGCGAAGAGGATCTGCGCAGTGATGAACCCCGCGAAAGCGAGCACCTCCCCGGCGACCACCAGCACCGCGAACAGCAGCCCGGCCTTCGCCCCGATCACCACCCGCCGCCGCGGCATCGTCGCGAACGTCGTGCGGATCAGCCCGGTGGTGAACTCCGAGGACACCACCAGCACCCCGAGCACGCCGAAAGCCAGCTGACCGAACACCGCTCCCTGCAACGCGTCCGTCGGCTCGACGTCCCCGGTCTTGGCGACCAGCGCGTACAGGACCGACAGCCCGATCGTCCCTGCAGCCGCCACGTACAGCGCGACCCATGTCGAGCGCACGCTCCACAGCTTGATCCACTCGGATCTGATCACGCCCCGGCCCCCCGGTATTCGACCGCGGCGTCGGTCAGCCGCAGATAGGCGTCCTCCAGGGACGTCGCATGCCGCACGACGTCCAGCACCAACACTCCGGCGTCGTGGGCCAGCCGCGCCACGGCATCGCCGGCCAGCCCCACCACCCGCACCGTGTCGGCGCCCTCGGGCGTGACCTGCGCCCCGGCGGCCGCCAGCACCGTTATCAGCCGGCCGGGATCATCGGTGCGCACGCTCAGGAACCCGCCGCTGTACCGCTCGATCAGCTCGCGGGCCGGGATGTCGGCGATCAGCCGGCCGCGCCCGATCACCACCAGGTGGTCGGCGGTGTTCTCCATCTCGCTCATCAAGTGGCTGGAGACGAACACGGTGCGTCCCTCCGCGGCCAGCGCCTTCATCAGGTCCCTGATCCAGCGGATGCCCTCCGGGTCGAGGCCGTTGACCGGCTCGTCGAACATCAGGATCCCGGGATCGCCGAGCAGGGCGGTCGCGATCCCCAGCCGCTGCCGCATGCCGAGGCTGTATCCGCCGACCCGGTCCCGGGCCACCTCGGTCAGCCCGACCCGGGCCAGCACCTCCTCCACCCGCCGCTCCGGCAACCGTCCGGCGGCAGCCACGGCGCGCAGATGCTGTCGCGCGCTGCGGCCGGGATGCACTCCGCCGGCGTCGAGCAGCATGCCGACGTGGGTCAGCGGCCGGTCCAGCGCGGCGTAGGACCGGCCGTCGACCCGGATCCGGCCGGACGTCGGCAGGTCCAGGCCGAGGACGGCGCGCATGGTGGTGGACTTCCCGGCCCCGTTCGGCCCCAGGAACCCGGTCACCCGCCCCGGACGCACGCTGAACGTGAGGTCCCGCACCGCGTATCTGGCACCGTAGCGTTTGCTCAGCCCCTCAATCTCGATCATGTATCAAGGTTCGTGGACGCCCGGGGCGAGCACATCGGAGCAGGGGCCGATCCCCTGGTCTCCTACCCGGGCATGGTTTCCGGCCGACGGCGTTGATCACCGTACGTCCGCGGGCTTACCGTCGGCAGATGGCCGACCTCGCGGCACGCCCCGTCCCGCTCGCCCCGCGGATGCGCCCCTGGCACTGGGTCGCACTGGACGCCGTGGTGGCGCTGATACTGCTGCTGCCCGTCGGAGGGGGCCGGCCACACAGCCCGGGGCATCAGAACCCGTGGTTGTCGGTGCTGGTCCTCGGCGTGACGCTGGTCTTCCCGGCCCGCCGCCGGTTCCCGGTGGCCGTCTGCCTGCTGCTCACCGCCGCGACCATCACCCTGGCCACGTCCGCGCCGCCCTACAACGGCTACGGGCCGTTCGCGATGATGTTCGCGCTCTACACCGTCGCGACGACCCGCCCGGGCCGCGTCACCGCGCTGGCGTCCGCCGGAGTGCTGGCGGCGGCACTGGCGATCTTGACCGATCTGCACTACCCGCCGTCGGTCGTCGCGCTCAGCGGCGTCGCGATCGGCGTCGCGCCGTCCCTGACCGGCTATGTCGTGCGCCAGCAAAGGCTGTACCGCTCGACGATCGCGGCCGTCCGCGCCCGCGGGATCGAGGCCGAGGTCGCCTCCAGAATGGCCGAGGAACGACTGCGCATCGCCCGGGAACTGCACGACGTGGTGGCGCACGCGCTCAGCCTGATCACCGTGCAGGCCGGGGTCGCCATGTTCCGCGAGCACGAAGCCGCGCAGATGCGCACTACGCTCACCGCGATCGAGGAGACCGGCCGAACGGCGATGGGTGACATGCGCCGGCTGCTCGGCGTCCTGCGCGGCGCGCCGGCGCCGAACGCCGACCAGGCCCCGGCGCCGGACCGCGAGCCGGTACCGGACCTGCTCGACATCGGAACCCTCATTTCCCAGGCGGCCCAGGCGGGTCTGCACATCACGCTGTGGGAGGAGGGCGAGCGCCGTCCCGTCTCCGCGGCCGTCGGCCTGGCGGTGTACCGCATCGTGCAGGAGTCGCTGACCAACATCCTGCGACACGGCCGGACCGGTTCCGGCTCGGTGCTGCTGCGTTTCGAGCCGCACGAGGTCTCCGTCACGATCGCCAATCCCCCGCCGCCCGACGGCCTGCCACCGGCGCCCGAAGGCCCGCCCGGACACGGCCTGCGCGGCATGGCCGAACGCGCCGCGCTGTTCGACGGCACGTTCTCGGCCGGGCCCGCGGACGGCGGCGGGTTCCTGGTGACAGCGAGGTTCCCCGCATGAGCCGCATCCTGATCGCCGACGACCAGGCACTGCTGCGCGCCTCGCTGCGGGCCCTGGTCAACGGCTACGACGGCTGCGTGGTGGTCGGCGAGGCCGCGAACGGCGCGCAGGCGGTCGAGCTGGCCCGGGCCCTGCGCCCGGATCTGGTCCTGATGGATGTCCGCATGCCGGTCCTGGACGGTATCGAGGCCACCCGCCGGATCACCGCGGCCGACCCTGCCGTCAGAGTCCTGATCCTGACCACGTTCGACCTCGACGAGTACGTCTACGAGGGCCTGCTCGCCGGGGCCAGCGGCTTCCTGCTCAAGGACTCGCCGCCGGCCGACCTGGTCAAGGCGGTCGAGGTGATCCGCGGCGGCGAGGCGCTGCTGACCCCGGCCGCGACCCGCCGGCTGATCACCGAGTTCGTCAAAGGACGCAAGGCCTCGAACCACCCTGTGGCGACACCGGACGCCTGCCTGGACCACCTGACCGCGCGCGAACGCGAAGTCCTGACCCTCGTCGCGCGCGGCCTGTCGAACACCGAGATCGGCGCCGAACTCTTCGTCTCGATGTCGACGGTCAAGACGCACATGTCGGCGCTGCTGGCCAAACTCGGCGCCCGCGACCGGGCCCAGCTGGTGATCCGTGCCTATGAAGGCGGCGTGGTGCGGGCGGGATGAGACCCGCCCGCGGAAACGCGCTCAGTTGCCTCCAGCCACCCGCAGCACCGCGCCCGTCGTGAAACTCGACTCATCGCTCAAAAGCCAGGCGATGGCCGCCGCGATCTCCTCCGGCTCGCCGGGCCGCCCGAGCGGCAGCATCGCTCCGCGCTTCTCCGCCCGGTCCGCGTCTCCCATGTCGGCGTGGATCCGAGTGCGCGTGACCCCGGCCTGCACCGAGTTGACCCGGATCCCTTCGCGCCCCAACTCCTGCGCCAATCCGACCGTGATCGAGTCGACCGCGGCCTTCGCGCCGGCGTAGTGCACGTATTCGTCCGGCGAGCCGCGGGTCGCCGCGCCCGAGGACACGTTCACGATCGCCCCTCCCCCGCGCAACGCCATCTCCTTCGCCGCGCGCCGGCAGCACAGCAGGTAGCCGACCACGTTCACGTCCACCACCCGCCGGATGTCCGCGACATCGGCGTCGACGAGCCGTGTCAGCGGACCGGTCACCCCGGCGTTGTTCACCAGTCCGGTCAGCCCGCCGAGCTCGTCGATCGCGGTGTCGAAGAGCCGCTCCACGTCCCCCTCGTCCGTGGTGTCCATCTTGACCGTCACGCAACGGCGGCCGAGCTCGCGGACCTCCGCGGCGGTCGCCTCGGCCGCGGCGTCGTCGCTGAGGTAGCTGAAGGCGATGTCGTGGCCGTCGCGGGCCAGACGAAGGGCGGTGGCGCGGCCGATGCCCCGGCCGCCCCCGGTGATGATGGTGACGCGTTCCATACCGGCACGCTAGCCGGTCGGCGTATGCGAGAGTTGGTCTTGATGACAGACGCGCAGATCGCCGACTCCGGCGTCGGGACCGGAAGCGGTCCGGCAGCAGAGCCCGGCGGTGGACCTCACAGCCGGTGGCACCGGCTGCGGCAGCCGGAAGCCCTCCTCCCGCTGATCCTCATCGGCGTCTTCCTCGTGCTGTGGGCCCTCGTCCTGGCGCGTCCGACCTTCCTGACCTCGTTCGACGTCTGGGCCCGGGACCATGTCCAGAACCGGGCGCACGCCACCGACGGCAGGCACCGCTGGCCGCTGGTCAAAGACATCGCCGACCTCGCCGGCGGCGTGACCGTGCAAGGCCTGTCGTTCCAGATCCAGGTGCCGATGGTCGCGCTGGCCTTAGCTGGTCTGGCAGGCGCCCTGATCTGCCGCAGCTGGAAGCCGATCCTGGCGATGGCGGCCGGTTATGCCGCGCTGCTGGTCGTGCTGATCCTGAAGGCCATCGGCAACCGTCCGGGCCCCAGCATGGCCGGCCAAGCGCTCGTGTCGATAGCGGCTCCGCCGCGGGCTGGCGGCCTCGGCTACTTCCCGTCAGGCCACACCGGCAACACCATGCTGTGCTACGGCACCTCGGCCCTGATCATGGCTTTCGTCTTCACCGGGCGCCTGATGCGGATCGTGATCGCCACCACGATGACGCTGTGGGCGCTGACAGTCGGCTTCTCGCTGGTGTGGATGGACTACCACTGGGTGTCGGACGTGCTCGGGTCCTACGCGCTCTGCGGCGCCGCGCTGTTCGGCGTGGCACGGATCCTCGGGTTCCGGATCAGCCGCTCTTGAGGGCGAGGGCCAGAGCCCGCAGGACCGTCTGCGCGCGGATGGCCTCACGGTCGCCGCTCAGCCGCAGTTCTTCAGCGACCGGCTCGGAATCCGGGCCCGCGTAACCGATGTAGACAAGCCCGACCGGTTTGCCGTCCTGCTCGGTGGGTCCGGCGACACCGGTGGTGGCCAGGCCGACAGTCGCGCCGAGCAGTCGCCGGACGCCGGACGCCATCTGCCGTGCCACCTCGGGGTCCACGGCGCCTTCGCGGGCCAGCAGGTCTGCGTCCACGCCGAGCACGCAGGCCTTGATCTCGGTGGCATAGGCGGTCACCGAACCGCGGAAGACCACTGAGGCCCCGGGAACCGAGGTGATGGCCGCGGCCAGCAGTCCGCCGGTGAGGGATTCGGCGACCGCGACGGTGAACCCGCCGGCCGTGCCGTCCAGGACCAGGCGGCGCGCCAGTTCCGCGATGTCGTCAGTCTTCACGCTTCTGCCCGCTCAACCGCAGCCGCACCGCACGCACGACGTAGTCCACCCCGGTCACCACGGTCAGCACCAGCGCGGCGGCCATCGTCACCACGCTCACCCAGTGCCACCACTCGGCGGAGGTCGGGATCAGGTAGAACAGGATCGCAAAGCCCTGCAGGAACGTCTTGAGCTTGCCGCCCTGGCTGGCCGCGATCACGCCGTACTTCAGCACCCAGAACCGCAGCAGCGTGATCCCCAGCTCGCGGATCAGTATCACGATCGTGACCCACCAGCTCAGCTCGCCGAGCGCGCTGAGGATCACCAGCGCGGTGCCCATCAGGGCCTTGTCGGCGATGGGGTCGGCGATCTTGCCGAAGTCGGTGACCAGGTTGCGGGCCCGTGCGACCTTGCCGTCCAGGGTGTCGGTGATGTTCGCGACCACGAACACCGCGCACGCCATGCCCCGCCACGCGGCCGACTGGCCGTCGTCGTAGGCCAGCAGGAACCCGAAGACCGGCACCAGCAGCAGCCGCACCATCGTCAGGATGTTGGCCATGTTCCACAGACCCGCCGGGGACGCCTCCAGCGTCAGCGGGTCGGCGGGGGCGGGCTTCACCCGACCAAGCTTAGGGGAGTGATCGCCACGGCGTGCAGATCCACCCCCTCGCTCCCCACCACCTTCGCCGGCACGATCGCGCCGGGCACGAGCTCCACCGCCGGGGCCCCCGGCTCCAGGGCCGGGACCAGCAGGACCGAGCCGTCGACCTCGGGGCCCTGGAACGCCGCGCGCCCCTCGGCCACGCCGTCGTGCGCCACGGATTCCACCAGCACGTCGATGCGCTCGCCGATCCGGTCCTCGGCGCGCTGCGCGGTCAGCTCCTCGGCCAGCCCGGTCAGGTGCGCGACCCGCTCGGCGATCTCGTCCTCGTCGAGCTTGCCGTCGTAGCCGGCGGCCTCGGTGCCGTCCTCGTCGGAGTACCCGAACACGCCGATCGCGTCCAGGCGCGCCTGCGACAGGAAGGTCTGCAGCTCCTCGAAGTCCGCGGCCGTCTCGCCCGGGAAGCCGACGATGAAGTTGGACCGGACGCCGGCGTGCGGGACCCGGGTGCGGATCGCCTCCAGCAGCTCCAGGAACGACTCGGTGCCGCCGAAGCGGCGCATCCGGCGCAGCAGGCCGGGGGCCGAGTGCTGGAAGGAGAGGTCGAAGTAGGGCACCACGCCCTCGGTCGAGGCCATCGCGTCGATCAGCGTCGGGCGCATCTCGGCCGGCTGCAGGTAGCTGACCCGCAGCCAGTCCACGCCGTCGATCCCGGCCAGCTCCGGCAGCAGCGTCTCCAGCAGCTTCAGGTCGCCGAGGTCCTTGCCGTAGGAGGTGGAGTTCTCCGAGACCAGGACCAGCTCGCGCACGCCCTGGCCGGCCAGCCAGCGGGCCTCGTCGAGGATGTCGTGCGGGCGGCGGGAGAGATAGGAGCCGCGGAAGGCCGGGATGGCGCAGAACGAGCAGCGGCGGTCGCAGCCGGAGGCCAGCTTCAGCGGGGCCGAGGGGCCGTCGTCGAGGCGGCGCCGCACGACCCGGCGGGTCGGCGGGGCGACCGGGGACAGCGTCGGGTCGTCGGGGACCTCGGCGGCCGCGGGCTCGGCGGCTTCGACCGCTGCGGTGACATCGATGGCGGTCCCGGCAGCGGTGGCAGTGGTGCCAGGGCCGGCGGTGGCGTCACCGTGACCGGGCACCGCGACGCCGCTCTTGGCCGCCTGCCGGTCCACCGGCGTCAGCGGCAGCAGCGTGCGCCGGTCGCGCGGGACGTGCGAGACGGGACGCTCGCCGTGCAGGATCGAGTTCAGCCGCGAGCTGATGTCCCGGTAGTCGTCGAAGCCCAGGACCGCGTCGGCCTCCGGCAGCGCCTCGGCGAGCTGCCGGCCGTAGCGCTCGGCCAGGCAGCCGACGGCGACGACGGCCTTGGGGCCCGAGCCCTCGTCCTTGGCGTCGGCCGCGGCGATCAGCGTGTCGATCGAGTCCTTCTTCGCGGCCTCGACGAACCCGCAGGTGTTGACCACCGCGATGTCCGCGCCGTTGGGATCCTCGACCAGGTCCCAGCCGTCGGCCGCGAGCCGGCCGGCCAGTTCCTCGGAGTCCACGTCGTTACGGGCACAGCCCAACGTGACCAGGGCCACGGTGCGGCGCGGGGACGCGGGGGGAGTCGCTGGGGACAGGGTGCCGGACATGGCCACCAGGCTACAGCGCGAGGAATAGTTGGCCAGACACAACAGTTGTGTGCTAACAATGATTACAGAGACACAACCTTTTCATGGGGAGGCACCGTGCCCGAGATCGAGCAGCGCCGTCGCTACCTCATCCTCGTCATCTGCTGTATGAGCTTGTTCATCGTCGGCATCGACAACACCGCTGTGAACGTGGCCCTGCCCTCGATCCAGCGCGACCTGGACGCGCCGGTCTCCGGGCTCCAGTGGACCATCGACGCCTACACCCTGACCCTGGCCTCGCTGCTGATCCTGGCCGGCTCGCTCGGCGACCGGTTCGGCCGGCGGCGTGTGTTCATGACCGGCACCTCGCTGTTCGTCGCCGGCTCCGTGCTGTGTGCGCTGGCGCCGAACCTCGAGGCGCTGGTCGGGTCCCGCGCCCTGCAGGGCGTCGGCGGCGCGATGATGAACCCGGTCGCGATGTCGATCATCACCAACGTCTTCACCGATCCCAAGGACCGCGCCAAGGCCATCGGCGTGTGGTCGGCGGCGTTCGGCGTGAGCATGGCGGCCGGTCCGGTGGTCGGCGGTCTGCTGCTCAGCACCACCAGCTGGCGGTCCATCTTCTGGCTGAACGTTCCGGTCGGGCTGGCGGCCGTGGTGCTGACCCGGGTGTTCGTGCCGGAGTCCAAGGCGCCGACCGCACGGCGCTTCGACCCGGTCGGGCAGGTCCTCGGGATCGGGTTCCTGGCCGGTGTGACGTACGCGATCATCGAGGCGCCGCGCGTGGGATGGCTGTCGGGCCGCACGATCGGGGTGTTCGCCGTGGCGATCGCCGCGGCGGCCGGGTTCGTGGCCTACGAGCTGCGCCGCGAGCAGCCGCTGATCGACCCGCGGTTCTTCCGGAGCCTGCCGTTCTCCGGCGCCACGCTGATAGCGGTCTCCGCGTTCCTGGCGCTGGCGGGCTTCCTGTTCATGAACACCCTGTATCTGCAGGACGCGCTCGGCTACAGCGCCCTGAAGGCGGGCCTGCTCACCTTGCCGATCGCCGTGGCCAGCGTCATCGTCGGGCCGCGTTCGGGACGATGGGTGGCCAACCGCGGACCGCGCGCGCCCCTGATAGCCGGCGGCGTCCTGCTCGCGCTGAGCGCCCTGCTGCTGATCGGGCTGAGCCCGACGACGCCGATCATGCTGCTGCTGGTCGCGTACGCGATCCTGGGCCTGGGCTTCGGCACCGTCAATCCGCCGATCACCAACACCGCGGTGGCCGGCATGCCGCGGGCACAGGCCGGCGTCGCGGCGGCGGTGGCGTCCACCAGCCGGCAGGTCGGGCAGACGCTCGGCGTGGCGATCATCGGCTCCGTGGTCGTGGCGCGGGCTACCGGCCCGGCGCGGACCGGACTTCCGGCGGCCAGCCACGCGGGCTGGTGGATCCTCGTCGGCTGCGGCCTTGCAGTGTTCGTACTAGGTATGCTCACGACCGGTAAGCACGCGGCTGCGACAGCCGCGAGCACCGCGGCCCGGTTGACCGAGCCGGCCGAGCCGACCATCGACCCCGGGATCCCCGCACTGCGATGACCGATTACAGTCACGACGCGTACCGTGCGCACGCCGCGATGCAGAGGCTGGTGCTTCAGCAGCGCGACGTGCGCGGTGCGGTGGAGGAAGCGACCGGCATCAGCTTCGGGCGGGCGCGCGCCCTGCGGCGGCTGGTGTACGGGCCGCTGCGGATGAGCGAGCTGGCCGCCCGGCTCGGCTGGGACAAGCCGTACACCACCACCGTGGTCGACGACTTGGAAGAGCGCGGGCTGGTGACCCGCAACGTGGCCCCGGACGACCGGCGCGCGAAGATGGTCGAGCTGACCCCCGACGGGCACGCCGCCGCCGTGACCTCGATCCGGATCCTCGCCGAGCCGGCGCCCGGGCTCTCGCGGCTGAGCGACGACGAGCTGGCCGTGGTGGCGGAGCTGTTGGAGAAGGCTTCCGTCGAGAGCGAATGCTGAACGCTGCGCAGATGTAAGGGCGGAGACCTGTGGTCGCCGCCCTCGGTGGTGGTTTCTCGCGCGTCAGCCGGTGACCGCGCCGTTCGGGTTCAGCGTCACGTGCACGACCTGTCCGCTTCCGCCGGCCGCGCCGAGGTCCTTGCCGTTGAGCGTCATGTGGACCGCGGCCGCGTTGCCCAGGGTCACGCCGAGCTGCTTGGGGTCCTGGAAGTTCTGGGTGCTCCCCGCCGGCAGGAGCTTGTCGAACAGGACGTGGCCGTCCGGGCCGGTCACGTTCAGCCAGCTGTCCGAGCCGACCGCGGCGATCCGGACCGCGACGCCCTTCGGCGGCGGCGGCACCACCGGAGGTGCGGGCTTGGGCGGGGCGGGCTTCGGCGCGGGAGCCGCCGGAGCGGCGGCGGGGGCGCTCTTGCCTCCGTCGTCGCCGATCAGCTGCACACCGGCGAACACCACCAGACCGAGCAGCGCGACCAGCATCGCGGCGGTCCAGTTCGCCGACTTCGGGGTGCGCTCGATCGTGCCGGGATCGTCCTTGCGGTTGCCGTACGGCGGGCGGACGGATCCGGAGCCGCCGGCCTTCGCGGTGGCGGCCGCTGTCTTGCCCGCGCTGCCGCTCTTGCCCGTGCCCGTGCTCGCGCCGGCGAGCGTCGCGCCCTCGGCCGCCGGGCGGATGACCCGGCTCGGGGGGCGGCCGGCAAAGCGTGCGGCGTTGTCCCGGGCCGCACTGGTCGGCACGGCGTTGCCGGCGGCGGTGCCCGGTCGCTTGTCCGGACCCGGCTTCCGCTCCTCGACGGCGGCGACCGGAGCCTTCGGCGCCTCGACGCGGGGCACGACCCGGGAGCTTCCGCGCACCGGCAGATCGCTCGGGACGGACGGCGGGTGCTCGGCGAGCAGCGGCTCCGGGTCGATGCCGACGACCTTGGCGATCGCCCGCACGTGGCCGCGGGCGTAGACGTCGCCGCCGCAGTGCACGAACTCGCCCGACTCGATCTCGCGCAGCATGCCCGGCCGGATCCGCGTGGCCGCGACGACTTCCTCGATCGACAGACCGGCGTGGTGCCGCGCCAGCGCGAGGCGGCGGCCGACGATCTGGGAGTCGGTCAGGCCGGCCGATTCCGAGGGCGTCAGGTCCGTGGACTTGGGCGCCGAACCCTTGTCGGGGTCAGGAGTCGAGCCCGGCTCGGAGGCCGCGGCCGGGACAACGGGCGTCGGCACGGCCACCGCCTTGTCCGCACCGGCCTCGGCGTCCCCGGCGGCGTTCGCGGCGGCCTTCACGGAAGGGGTCGCGGCGCTGTCCGAAGCGGCGGCCCTGCCCGTGGCGGCCTCGGGAACGACCTCGGCGGCGGTGCCGGTGCGCGCCGCAGTCCGCGCGCCGGCACCACCGCCGATGCCTCCCGCTACCCCGCCGCCGGCGACCTCATCCGCGACGAAGCGCCCGCCGCGCAACGCGTCCGCCTCGTCGAGCCCGACGCCCGCGCCGTCCCGCTCGTCCTCAGCCCGCTGACCGCCCATGCGACACCGCCTCGATTCACCTGATCCGTAAGCCCGCCGGACCTCCCGCCGCGCACACCCCCGCACAGACGGCTATGCCCCATATCGGGGGGATTGAGGCGGTCTCGCGATTGGATTCGCCCATATGTCGTATTGATAGGGCGCACGGGTCAGTGACGATCGACTTATCGACAAAGGAGTGCGTACGGGGATGCTCCCGGCGAGTGGTTCACTCGCGGGACCACCCCTTCGGCGGTTGACGGCGGGCCGACGAGCGCCCGATCAAGCCCCCGCCTCGGCGCGGATCGAATCCAGCACGCCTTCCAGGTCGTCCGGCCGCACCAGCACGTCCCGCGCCTTGGCCCCCTCCGAGGGCCCGACCACGTTCCGCGTCTCCAGCAGGTCCATCAGGCGTCCGGCCTTGGCGAAGCCGACGCGCAGCTTGCGCTGCAGCATCGACGTCGACCCGAACTGCGTCGACACGACCAGCTCCGCGGCCTGCAGCAGCAGGTCGAGATCGTCGCCGATCTCCTCCTCGACCGCCTTCTTCGACGCCGCCTGGCCGGTCACGTCCTCGCGGTACAGCGGGGTCAGCTGGTCCGTGCAGAACTTCACGACCGCCGCGATCTCGCTCTCGGACACGTACGCGCCCTGGAGCCGCTGCGCCTTGGAGGCGCCCATCGGCAGGAACAGCGCGTCGCCCTGGCCGACCAGCTTCTCCGCGCCCGGCTGGTCGAGGATGACCCGCGAGTCCGCGAGCGAGGAGGTCGCGAAGGCCAGCCGCGACGGCACGTTCGCCTTGATCAGGCCGGTGACCACGTCCACCGACGGCCGCTGGGTCGCCAGCACCAGGTGGATGCCGGCCGCGCGGGCCAGCTGCGTGATGCGGACGATGGAGTCCTCGACGTCGCGCGGGGCCACCATCATCAGGTCGGCGAGCTCGTCGACGATCACCAGCAGATACGGATACGGCTGGTACACGCGCTCGGAACCCGGCGGCGGCTTGAGCTTGCCGGCCTTGACCGCCGCGTTGAAGTCGTCGACGTGCCGGAAGCCGGAGTCGGCGAGGTCGTCGTAGCGCAGGTCCATCTCGCGGACCACCCACTGCAGCGCCTCGGCGGCCTTCTTCGGGTTGGTGATGATCGGCGTGATCAGGTGCGGGATGCCCTCGTAGCTGGTCAGCTCGACCCGCTTGGGGTCCACCAGGATCAGCCGCACCTGGTCCGGGGTGGCGCGCAGCAGCACCGAGACGATCAGAGTGTTGATGCAGGTGGACTTGCCCGCGCCGGTCGCGCCGGCCACCAGCATGTGCGGCATGCGCGTCAGGTTGGCCACGATGTGCCGGCCCTCGACGTCCTTGCCCAGCCCGACCGTCATCGGGTGGGACTCGCCGGTGGCCTCCACCGAGCGCAGCACGTCGCCCAGCGACACGTTCTCGCGGTCGGTGTTGGGGATCTCGATCCCTATCGCCGACTTGCCGGGGATCGGCGACAGGATCCGGACGTCCGCCGAGGCGACCGCGTAGGCGATGTTCTTCGACAGCGCGGTGATGCGCTCGACCTTGACCGCCGGGCCGAGTTCCACCTCGTAGCGGGTCACCGTCGGCCCGCGGGTGAAGCCGACGACCCTGGCGTCCACGTTGAACTGCTGGAACACCTCGGCCAGCGCGGCCACCACGGCGTCGTTGGCCTTCGAGCGGGTCTTCGGCGGCGCTCCGACCCGGAGCATGTCCGGCGGCGGCAGCTTGTACTCGGCGTTCGGGTCGGCGTTGGCGGCGTACAGCTCCATCGCCGCCTGGACCGCGTCCTTCGGCGAAGTCGCGGAAACCGCGGTCGAGGCGGAGCCGGAAGCCTTCTTGGCACCGGACTTGCGGGTGCGGGCGACCGGGATCGAGACCTGCTTGCCGTCGTCCTCGACCGGCACCGCGTCGGGGGTGGCGTCGCCGGCCTCGTCCAGCATCGGGATGAAGATCGTCGGCTCGTTCTCGACCGCCTGCTGCAGGCGCTGGTTGCGCACCTCGTTGTCCGAGGGGTCGTCCTCGAGGATCCCGTACGGATCGTCGCTCTCGGCGTCCAGCGCGTCCGGCTCCTCGCGGTCGCCGAAGATCATCCAGTGCAGGAACCCGCCGGCGTGCCCGCGCCCGGCCCGGATCCGCTCCGGGATCCGGTACACCGGCGTGGCGGTGATCACCAGCACACCGAACAGCAGCAGCAGGATCAGCAGCGGCACCGCCACGAAGGACGACACCGTGGACACCATCGGCGCCGAGATCGCGTAGCCGATCCAGCCGCCGGCGTTGCGCATCGCCGTGGCCCCGTCCGAGGGGTGCGGCATGTGGCCGGCGATGTGGATCAGGCCGACCGCGGCGACGGTGAAGGCCCCCCAGCCGATGGACATGCGGTTGGTGTCGGAGGCCTCCTCCGGCCGCCGGATCACCCGCACCGCCAGTCCGAACACCAGCAGCGGCGTGAACGCGCCGACCCGCCCGAAGCCCCCCGCCACGATCGCGACGATGGCCTGCGGCACCGCGCCGGGGAACCCGTGCCACAGCGCCGCGGCCATCACTATCCCGAGGCCGATCAGCGCGAAGCCGACCCCGTCGCGCCGGTGGTCCGGGTGCAGCGACTTGGCGCTCTGCGAGGCCCGCCCGGCGCCCCGGCGCGAGCCGGAGGCCAGCTTGCCGATGCCCTTCTCCAGCGGCCCGGCGTTGCGGGCCGAGCGCGCTCGCGGGTTCTTCGGCATGGGCGTCGAGGTGGACGTGCCGGAGGCGGCGGCCTTGCCGCGGCCCCTCTTCGCAGCGGCGCCCCCGGCCGCTCCCCTGGATCCGGATGACCCGGATCCGGCCGCCCCCGAGGAGGTCTTCGAGCCGGACTTGGACGCGGATGTGGCTGCCGTTGCCTTGCTGTTCTTGGAGGGCGTACGGGTGGCCATGATGACCAGGCTACCGGTGATGTCCCACCGGCACCGCCCGCCACACGCGAAGAGTTTCGAGCGTAGGGGCCCGCGCACTCTTGTCTTCCCTGTCGGCATCACCCCTGGCCGCCGATTCCCGTCCTGGCGGCCGTTCAGGCTAAAGTAGTTCGGTCGGCCCCTTGTGGGTGCGGGCACGCACGCGTGTGCGCGCCCTTTCCCAGGCGGGTCGATACCCCATTCATCAGCTGGTTCGTCCGCGCCGCTTCGGCGCGCCGGGACTATCGAGGAGGGCCGTCGTGGCCGGTGCCAAGAAGGAAAGCAAGACAGCGCGCGCATCCGTGCGGGCCGGTGCCGGTGGTGCCGGCGGCGGGCGCGTCTTCGGTGACATGAAGCGGTTCACGCCGCTGGGCGGTGGCTTCTGCTACTTCGCCGCCAGCGACGGCAAGAACCTGCACCTGAAGGTGGACTCCGAGGAGCTGTTCACGGTTCTGTCCGCCATCGAGGGCGCGGACCGCGCGAAGATCGACGCCGAGGTGACCGAGCTGGCCGCCAAGTTCGGCGAGAAGGTCCCGGCGTGGAAGGCGCTGGCCGAGAAGCTGACGGCCGGCGACCTGGCCGAGGCCGCCGCCTGAGGTCGCGCCCCGCGCACCATCACGCTTAGCGAGCCCCTGACCGCACGCGGTCGGGGGCTCGCGGCGTATCATGCGAGCGAGGGCAGCCGGCGGGGCTGTCAGGCTGCTGCCACCTCGAGGACCGCACGGCCGGCCGGGGCACGGGCGGCGTCGGCGCGAAGAGGGGGTGGGGGGCGTGGTCGGCATCCCCATGACCAGCGCCGACCTGGCCTCCATCGGGTTCGAGACCTCGCCGCTGGTGAACCTGGTCCGCGGCCTGGACCAGCTGGGCTCCACCCGGCCGCTGCGCTCGGCGCACCGCCGCTGGCTGGCCGGCGCCCTGCGCCAGATCCCCGAGCGCTGCCGGCCGCTGATGGAGCTGCTGAACGCGATCCCGAACTACGCCCCGGCCTTCCTGATCCCGGACCTGCCGCCGAGCGGACGCCTGCACCGCGGTCTGGACGAGGAGCTGGACGCGCTGCGCGCGGTCCGCGACGCCGAGCTGGCCCTGGACTTCACCATCTTCGACACCTGGGAGCGCCGCCCCTCCCGGGCCTACGACGCCCTGCGCGACCGCGGCGACCGGCTGATCCCGGTGCTGACCGACGCGATGCACGCGCTGTTCACGTCCTGCCTGGCCGACGACTGGCCGGACATCCGCCGCACCCTGGACGCCGACATCGGCCGCCGGGCGCGCCAGATGGCGACCGACGGTCCCGGAGCGGTCCTGAACGATCTGCACCCCAAACTCAGCTGGGAGCCCGAGCAGCTCTCGCTGGCCGTCGCCAAGGTCCCCGACTGGCGCTACGACTTACGCGGCGACGGCCTGACGTTCACGCCGTCGGTGTTCGGGCACTACGTCGGTTCGCTGATAGCCCCCGGACGACGCTCGATCATGGCCTATCCGGTCTCCGACCTCGACGCGGCCGCCGCGCTCAGCGGAAGCGGACCGCCCCACGACGCCCTGGCCTCGCTCATCGGCCGGGCCCGCGCCGCCGCGCTGCGCGCCATCGGCGACGATCCCACCACCGGCGAGCTGGCCACCCGGCTCGGGGTCAAGGCGCCCACCGCGTCCGCCCACGCCGCCGCCCTGCGCTCGGCCGGTCTGGTCGTCACCGAACGGACCGGGCGAAGCGTCCGGCACCGGCTCACCGGTCTCGGCGCCGAACTGATAGCGGCGAACCGCCGGTAGCCCCCGCCGGCCCCGGCAGCCCGGTCCATGACGGGATCTCGTATGGCCGGGACCACCATTGTCCGCTCGGATGCGGACCGGCGATCCCGGCCACCCCCGTTACCCCCGTATTCCCCGTCCCCCGTTCGAACCCCCGCCCCTGACCCCCGGTGAGGTGCCGATGCTTGGGTTCCCCCTGGCCGAGAGAGCGGCTCCGCCCCACGAAGGCCGCCCCTCGTCCCGGTATCCATTACAGCCCCCGGACATGGCAGCGGGCCATCCTTTCGTTGCTGCACCGAAAGGATGGCCCGCCCCGGCCGGGACGGCCGGTGGAGCTGCGCGATCAGACCTCGACGACCACCGGGAGGATCATCGGGCGGCGGCGCGTGGTGTTCGAGACCCAGCGCCCGACGGCCCGGCGCACCAGCTGCTGGAGCTGGTGGGTGTCGCCGATGCCCTCGGCGGCCGCGTCCGCCAGCGCCTGCACGATCAGCGGCTTGGCCTGCTCCAGGGTCTGGTCGTCCAGCCCGAAGCCGCGGGCGGTGATGACCGGGCCGGTGACGATGGCGCCGCTGTCGGCCGACACCGCGACGAACACCGACACGAAGCCCTCCTCGCCCAGGATCCGCCGGTCCTTCAGCGAGGCCTCGGTCACCGAGCCCACCGAGCTGCCGTCGACGTAGACGTAGCCGGCGTCCACCTTGCCGGTGATGCGCGCGACGCCGTCGACGAGGTCCACGGTCACGCCGTCCTCGGCGATCACCACGCGGTCCTCCGGCACCCCGGTCTTGATCGCCAGGTCGGCGGCGGCCCGCAGGTGCCGCCACTCGCCGTGCACCGGCATGAGGTTGCGCGGCTTGGCCAGGTTGAAGAAGTACAGCAGCTCGCCGGCCGCGGCGTGCCCGGAGACGTGCACCATGGCGTTGCCCTTGTGCACGACCGTGGCGCCCCAGCGGGTCAGGCCGTTGATCACCCGGTTCACCGCGTTCTCGTTCCCGGGGATCAGCGAGGACGCCAGGATGACGGTGTCCTCGCCGGTGATGCGGACCTGGTGGTCGCGGTTGGCCATGCGGGACAGCGCGGCCATCGGCTCGCCCTGCGAGCCGGTGCACATCAGCACGACGCGGTCGTCCGGCAGATCGTCGATCTCCTTCAGATCGATGATCAGGTTCGCGGGCACCTTCAGGTAGCCCAGGTCCCGGGCCACGGCCATGTTGCGGACCATGGACCGGCCGACCAGCGCGACCTTGCGGCCGTGCGCCGCGGCCACGTCGCAGACCTGCTGCACCCGGTGCACGTGCGAGGCGAAGGAGGCCACGATGATGCGCCCCTTGGCCCGCCCGAACACCCGGTCCAGCACCGGGGTGATCTCCCGCTCGGAGGTGACGAAGCCCGGCACCTCGGCGTTGGTGGAGTCCGACAGCAGCAGGTCGATGCCGGCCTTGCCGAGCTCGGCGATGGTCGCCAGGTCCGTGAGGCGGTTGTCCAGCGGCAGCTGGTCCATCTTGAAGTCGCCGGTGTGGAACACCGTGCCGGCCGGGGTCTTGATCGCCACGGCCATGGCGTCCGGGATGGAGTGGTTCACCGCCACGAAGCGGCACTCGAACGGGCCGATCTGCTCCACGTCGCCCTCGGCGACCTGCAGCGAGTACGGCCGGATCCGGTGCTCGGCCAGCTTGGCCTCGACCAGCGCCAGCGTCAGCTTGCTGCCCACCAGCGGGATGTCGCCGGACTCCTTGAGCAGGTAGGGCACCCCGCCGATGTGGTCCTCGTGGGCATGCGTCAGCACCACGCCGACCACGTCGTCCAGCCGGTCCCGGATGGAGGAGAAGTCCGGCAGGATCAGGTCGACGCCGGGCTGGGCCTCCTCCGGGAAGAGGACGCCGCAGTCGACGATGAGCAGTTTGCCGCCGTACTCGAAGACGGTCATGTTGCGACCGATCTCTCCGAGACCGCCGAGCGGGGTCACTCGCAGCGCGCCTGCCGGCAACGGCGGGGGTCCGGAGAGTTCCGGATGCGGATGGCTCATGCAGTTTTCCTTTGTGTTCCGCGGACCATTGATCCGCTCCTTGCTAGATCTTCACGCCGCCTTGGGCGAGAAACGTCTTGAGCCGGGCCTGCTGCTCCTCGGTCGCCTCGACCAGGGGCAGCCGCACCGGGCCGCCGGGCAGTCCCAGCATGTTCATTGCCGCCTTGAGGGAGATCACACCTGGCAGACTCGTCACACCGGCGTGGACCGGCAGCAGCTCCGCGTGCAGGCGGGCCGCCTCGGTCACGTCGCCGGCCAGATACGCGGCGATCATCGCGCGGATGCGCGGCGCCGCGAGGTGCCCGGACATGCTCACCACGCCGACCGCTCCGACCGACAGCCAGGGCAGGGTCAGCGGGTCGTCCCCCGAATAGTAGGCCAAACCGGTGGCAGCCATGACCTCGGACCCGGCGACCAGGTCGCCCTTGGCGTCCTTGACCGCGACGATCTTGTCGTGCCCGGCCAGCCGCTTGAGCGTGTCGACCTCGATCGGGATGCCGGAGCGGTGCGGGATGTCGTAGAGCATGACCGGCTTGGCGGTGTGGTCGGCGACCGCGGTGAAGTGCCGGTAGAGGCCTTCCTGGGTCGGCTTGTTGTAGTACGGGGTCACGACCAGCAGCGCGTCCGCGAGGGCCTCGGCCTGCCGGGCCAGCTCCAGGGTGTGCGCGGTGTCGTTGGTGCCGACGCCGGCGATCACGGTCGCCCGGTCCCCGACCGCCTCGTGGACCGCCCGCAGCAGCTCCGCCTGCTCGGCGTCCGACGTGGTCGGCGACTCGCCGGTGGTGCCGGAGACCACCAGGCCGTCGTTGCCGGCGTCCACCAGATGTGCGGCCAGTTTCTGCGCGCCGTCCAGATCCAGGGAGCCGTCCTCCCGGAAGGGCGTGATCATCGCGGTGATCATGCGGCCGAAGGGCGCCCCGGCGGACCACAGGTCGGTGTCCGGCGAAAGAGCAGGGGCGGGCTCGGCGGGGTGCGCGTTCTGGGCCATGGCACAAAGGTACCGGCCCGCATCGGTGATCGAATATCTGGAGTTGCTAACGAGAATCGCACAGCGGATCTGCATGGATGAACCCCGTCTCCACCGCTCGGGGGTCCGGTGGGGACGGGGTCCGCCGTGTAAACAGAGGCACGCGAGGCGCGTTACGGGTCGGCGGGCCGTGTCGGTCGTTTTTCACTCTTTAGGACTACCAAGAGTGAGCACTTCGCGACTCAGGAGGACCGGCCCTCAGGACGCTCTACGGCGCGACCCGCCCGTTCGCCTGCCACGCCGCGTACGTCAGCGGCATGAGCTCGGCGAAGTGCGCCTCCATCTTCTCGGCCACCATCTCGATCTCGCGCTGCGGGAACGAGGGGAACGCCGCCTCCTCGTGCTTGGTCCGCAGCGACAGGAAGTGCATCAGGGCGCGGGCGTTGCAGGTGGCGTACATCGAGGAGTAGATGCCGACCGGGAGCACGGTGCGGGCCACCTCGCGGGCGATCCCCGCCTCGAGCATGTCCAGGTAGGCGGCGTAGCTGGCTTCGCACGAGCGGCGCACGGTTTCCTCAACGGTTTTGTGCTGCTCGCCGGTCCCGGAGACGAACACGTACTTGCCGGGCTTGCCCTCCTGCACGAGCTTGCGGTCCGGGCCGGGTACGTAGAACACCGGATCCAGCTTCCGGTAGCGGCCGCTCTCCTCGTTGTAGGACCAGACGCGGTGCCGCATGAACTCACGGAAGACGAAGATCGGCGCGGAGACCAGGAAGGTCATCGAGGAGTGCTCGAACGGCGAGCCGTGCCGGTCGCGCATGAGGTAGTTGATCAGGCCGCTGGAGCGCGCCGGATCGGCGCCGGCCTCGTCAAGCGACTGCTCGCCCTTCGTGGACACCCGGGCCGCCCACAGCACGTCGCTGTCGGAGGCCGAGGCCTTCACCAGCTCCACGGTCACGTCCGAGCGGAAGCGCACGCGCCGGGTCTCGTCGTTCACCGGTCCGTCGGTCACTGCCCCGTCGCCCGCCGCCGCGTCACTCGCCGTCGCATCGCTCACCGTCCGAGCCTATCGGCGGCTGACCTGTGACGATTCCGGCGCGGACCGTGCCGATCCCGGCCCGGGGCCGGCGGTCCGGCGGTGCGGACCGGGCGATGGGCGGCCGGCGGGCGGGCCGTCAGCTCCCGCTGCGCAGCGCGTCCGGCGGCATCATCGTGTCGATGTTGTAATACTGCGCCAGGTCCAGGCTCTGCATCAGGGTCAGGACGCGGTCGACCCGGTCGACGTTCACGGTGGTCGGGAACGTGCCGAAGCTGATGCTGGCCGCGACCGTGGAGTTCGCCATGGTGCCGTAGTGCTGCTGCATCTCGTTCATCGCCGTGGCGCGCTGCGAGGTCACGGTCTTGGCCTGGTTCAGCGCGCCGGTGAAGGCCTTGAACAGGTTGGTGTCCGACACCGCGAAGTCCTGCTTGGCGAAGTAGCCGCCCATCGGCATGGCCTGCGTCGAGCCGCGGGTCAGGTCCATCAGGCTGATGAGCTTTTCGGTGCTCAGCGCGTAGCTGTAGTACGGCTCGGCGATCACCGCGGCCAGGTTCGGGTCCGTCGGCGGCGCGCTGCTGATCTTCTCGCTGAGCGTGGCCGGCGCCATCGACTTCAGGTGCGCGGCGGAGTTGGCGGCCTTCATGCGCAGGCTGTTGGCCAGGTCCGGCAGCGAGGTCATCAGCATGATCGTGGGGACCGTGTAGGCGTCGTTGGCGTCGTTGGTCCCGGAGGTCGGGACCAGGAAGCCGCCGGCCGCGCCGAACACGTTCTTGATCTGGTCGGCGTTCTTGTTCGCGGTCGGCTTGCTGACCAGTTGCACGCTGCGGTCGCCGGCGGTGTAGCCCTCGGCGACCAGCTGCAGCCGGTAAGCGCCGGTGGACTGGGCCAGGATCGCGTGGACGTAGTCGTCGTAGACCAGGTCGACCTTGCCGTCGTTCAATGCCTGGAGCGCGGCCTGGTACGAGGAATAGGAATCGTCGATCGTGACGTCGATCCCCTGGTCCTTGAAATACCCCTTGTCGACTCCCGTGTAGATCGGCAATGCGCCGATCTCTCCCTTCGGGATGCCGATACGAAGGTGATTCTGTTCCAGTGCCCCGTGAGCCGGTATCGAGGAGCCCGACGAGGTGCTGCTGCTACACGCTGTGGCCGCCACGGCGGACACCGTGAGCACGGCACTCAGGACGATCGCCGAGGTCCTGCGCGAACGAACTCGGGGTTTGGCTGATCGCACTGCGCTGCCCCCAACAAGGTTTTCGGTGAAGCTGGTCGGCGCATCGTATTACATGGGACGCTGTGCCCCTACGGCACCGCCGAGATCGACTAGCACTTATGCACGAGCAAGGATACGTATATGCGGGGAGTCCACGTCCGGTTTATCCGCCTATAACGCACCAAACCGTGCCTCTGTCAACCCCCGCCCTTGGCCTCGCTCGCTCTCCTGTGCTGGAATGCGTTGCTTGAAACCTAGAGACCGCGAGCACCCTGTGGCGCCCCACCCGCTGCAGTAGCGGCCCGGTCGCAAAGAAAGCTGTGAGGGCCAGTGCAGACTCGACCCGTGTCCCCGCGCCGTCCGCCGGCTCCTTTCCCGGAGCGCGGTTCGGGCGGGCCGCCGCCCGGCGGATCCATATCCGACGCGGCCGCCGGCCGCACCGCTCCCGGAGAGCTTCCGCGCGGGGTTCGGGACGGCGTGCTGCCCGGACAACGGCCGGTTCCCACAGCCGCCCCGGAAGACCAGGGCGGCGGCTCCCACCTGCCCCCTCCCCCGGTCTCGCCCGGCCCGGCCAAGCGCTTCGCCCCCCGCAACTGGCGCGTCCGCACCCGTCTGGTGGTGCTGGTCATCGTGCCGCTGGTGGCGACCATCTTCGGCGCCGCGGCCCGGATCGTGCAGCAGGTCGGCAACGTGCAGACCTACGACCACGCCAAGACCATGGCCGCCGCGGCCAGCCCGTTGAACGACCTGATCGACACGCTGCAGGACGAGCGCGACGTCAGCATCGAGATGATGGCGTTCCGGGGCCAGCAGAGCACCGACAGCAACTCGCTGACCAACCTGACCACCTCCATGGCCACCCAGCGCAAGATCACCGATCGCGCCACCGCCGCCATGCTCCCGGTGCTCAACAAGATCGACGGCTCCTACCCGGCGGACACCCTGGCCGCGATCGCCGACGCCAAGGCCAACATGACCGGCGTGGAGGCCCTGCACACCGCGGTGGACGGCCCGAACTCCAACCCGCTGAGCGTGTTCGACCAGTACAACAAGGTGCTGGACAGCCTGGACAACCTCTACGAGTTCGTCGCCGCCGACGCCGGCGACCAGCAGCTCATCAACGACGCCCGGTCGCTGGCGGACCTGGGCAAGATGACCGAGACGACCTCGCGCGAGCGCGGCTTCCTCACCGTCCTGGCCGTCAACTCCATCCCCAACCAGGCCCAGGACAACCTGGCCAAGCTGCAGGGCCTGATCTCGGACCTGGCCTCCACGCGCACCGAGTTCAAGACCATCGCCTCGGCGCAGATGCAGCAGAGGCTCAGCGACACGGTGGACGTCGGCGAGTCCTACACCGGCGCCAACCAGTACCTGACGACGATCGACGACATGCTGGCCAACGGCGGCACCGACAACGGCGACCAGCTGCACCCCGGCAGCGTCTACACGCAGTACAACGCGCTGCTCGGCCGCTACAAGAAGGTTCGCGCCGAGCAGGCCACCGCCCTGGTGTCGCGGGCCGACTCGCTGGCCAACGGCGCCCGCAACACCATGTACCTCAACATCGGCGTCATCATCGGCGTGCTGCTCGTGGTGTCCATCGCCACCGCGCTGATCGCGCGCTCGCTGGTGCGCCCGCTGCGAGTCCTGCAGAACACCGCGCTGGAGATCGCCGGCAACCGGCTGCCCGAGATGGTCCGCCGCCTGCGCGACGCCGACGGGAGCGAGGCGATCGAACCGATCGCGCCGATCGCCCTGTCCAGCACCGACGAAGTGGGCCAGGTGGCCCGCGCGTTCGACGAGGTGCACCGCGAGGCGGTCCGGCTGGCGACCGAGCAGGCCATGCTGCGGAACAACGTCAACGCGATGTTCACCAACCTCTCGCGCCGGTCGCAGTCGCTGGTGCAGCGCCAGCTGCGCCTGATCGACGAGCTGGAGAACGCCGAGCAGGACCCGGACCAGCTGGCCTCGCTGTTCAAGCTGGACCACCTGGCGACCCGTATGCGCCGCAACGGTGAGAACCTGCTGGTGCTCGCCGGTGAGGAGCCCGGGCGCCGCTGGTCGCAGCCGGTCCCGCTGATCGACGTGCTGCGCGCCGCGGCCTCCGAGGTGGAGCAGTACGAGCGGGTCACGCTGCGGGACCTGCCGACCGTCGAGGTCGCCGGCCGCGCCGTGAACGACGTCGTCCACCTGGTCGCCGAGCTGCTGGAGAACGCGACGTCGTTCTCCGCGCCGGAGACCAAGGTCTCGGTCACCGGCAACCTGCTGAACACCGGCGGCGTGATGCTGGAGATCGAGGACTCCGGCATCGGCATGACCCCCGAGGAACTGGACGACTCCAACGAGCGCCTGGCCAACCCGCCGGTCGTGGACGTCGCCATCTCCCGCCGCATGGGCCTGTTCGTGGTCGGCCGGCTGGCCACCCGGCACGGCATCCAGGTGCGGCTGCGCCGCTCGGCCACCGGCGGCATCACGGCCCTGGTGCTGGTCCCGGCCGCGCTGCTGGCCGGCAACCTGTCCGACGCCCCGGCCGTGGGCGGCAACCGCGGCACCTTCGGCGACATCGCCGACACCGGCCAGCTCCCGCAGCTGACCTCCACCGGCCTGCCGCGGCGCCCCGGCGGCGCGGTCCGGGCCGAGCAGCGCGAGCTGCTCCCGGGCGAGGACGAGACGCAGCAGGGCCCGCCGCCCCAGGCACCGGCGCAGATGCCGCCCTTCGGCGGCGAGCGGGTGCCGACGGCGAGCCAGGGAGACGGCTGGGAGGACGTGAGCGCGGCGGCCCCGCCGTACCGCGGCACCGACGCGACACCGCCGGGACTGGCCGAACTGCTCGCCGAGACCGAGGCCCGCTCGCAGGGCGTGACCCCGGTGATCCGCGACGGCGACAACGCCGATCCGGGCAGCAGCGGCACCTTCCCGCGGCCGGAGTTCGTGCTGCCGGAACCGGAGCTGGACGGCCGGCTGGCCGAGGCGCTGGACGGGACCGCGACGTACGACTTCCGCCCGAACACCCCGCCGGCCCCGCAGACCCCGCAGGCGCCGCCCGCGGGCAGGGAGAACACCGGTCAGTTCCAGGTCCCGATGCCGCCGCCGCAGGCGCCCCAGGGCCTGAACTTCAACTCCAGCTTCGACGATCTGCTCCCCGACATCCCGCCGATGGAGCAGACCGGCGAGTTCGCGGCCTACCGCGAGACCCAGGACGAGCGCGACGACATGCTCCTGCCGCCGTCGGCGGGCCCGTTCACCGCGCCCGGCCAGGCCCCGCAGGCCCCGGCCTCGGGCGGCTTCGGCGCCGGCCCCGAGCCGATGGCGGCCGGCGGCCTGAACAACGACCTCGGCGCGGAGCTGGCGGCGGGCGACCCGTTCGCCGCTTCCGGCGAGGTGCGCATGACGCCGTTCGGCGGCCACTTGGACAGCAGCTTCAACAGCCGGCCGGCGCAGGCTCCCGCGAACCCGCCCGGCCCGCAGCAGGGCAGCGAGAACTTCAGCGCCCCCGCCTTCGAGGCCCCGCAGTTCGAGCCGCCCCGCTTCGAACCTCCGCAGTTCGAGGCCCCGCAGTTCGAAGCTCCCCCGTTCGAGCCGCCGCGGTACGAGGCGCCGCAGTTCGGCGGTCAGGGCGGTACCGGATACGGCAACGACGGACCCTCCTTCGGCCGCCGCCCCACGGGCGAACCGCTGTCCGGCCCCGGTTTCGAGGCTCCGCAGCAGTTCGACGAGCAGCCCCCCGCCCCGTCCGGCACCGGCTACGGCAACGACGCCCCCTCCTTCGGGCGCCGTCCGATGGGCGAGCCGCTCACCGGCCCCGGTTTCGAAGCCCCGGCTCCGCAGTACGGCGCACCGGCCGACGGTCCCGGCGACCCGATGGCGGGCCTGAGGAATCCCTTCACCACGCCGGAGGCCCCGGCGGGCACCGGCTACGGCAACGACGCGCCGTCCTTCGGCCGCCGTCCGACCGGCGAGCCGCTGTCCGGCCCGGGTTTCGAGACCCCGCAGCAGTTCGGCGAGCAGCCGGCCGCGGACCTGTCCGGTTCGGGATTCCACACGCCGATGGGCGAGCCGCTGTCCGGCCCCGGCTACGAGGCCCCGCAGTTCGAGGCTCCCCAGTTCGAGGCACCGCAGTACGGCGACCCGGCGGGTACGCAGGCCGGCGCCCCGGCCGCCGACTTGTCCGGCTCGGGCTTCTCCACGCCGCTCGGCGACACGATGGGCGGCGGCACCGGCTACCCGCCGCCGACCGGCGAACCGCTCGGCGCGCCGGACCCGCTGGCCTCCTCCGGCACCGGCTACACCGACTACACCGACCCGCTCACCGCTCCGATCGAGTCCATCCCGATGGACCCGGCGGCGCACACCACCTCGATCTTCAACGCGATCGAGTCCGAATGGTTCCGGGTGCGGGCCGGCGAGGGGACCGCCGCTCCGCAGAGTGCTCTGGAGGCCGGCGCCGTGCGTCCGGCCGAACCGGTCCGGCCGGCCGTGCCGGGACCGCGCACAGAGCCCGCAGGAGACCCGCTGGCGGGCTCCGGCACCGGGTACCCGGCTCAGGCCCCGCAGGCCCCCGCCGAGCCCCTCCAGGCGGCTGCTGCCGCGTCCACCCCGGCCCCGCCGACCGCCCCCGAAGCCGGTCCCGGAGCCCCGACCCCGCCGGCCGCGCCGCCGGCCGCCGACGCGTTCGGCGGCCCGGCCCGGCCCGCCGCGCCGCACGAGGAACCCAAGGAGCCCATGAACGACGACCAGAGCTCCGCGGGCCAGGCCTGGCAGTCGCCGGGGGACGAGGGCTGGAAGGCCGCCGAGGTGGTCAAGAAGCCGGTCGCGGCCGGCCTGACCCCCAAGGGCCTGCCCAAGCGCGTCCCGCGGTCCAACCTCGTGCCCGGCTCGGCGGACGGCACCGGCGCCGCCAAGGTGGCGCCCTCGCCGATCCCGGCGCGCTCGGCCGAGGCCGTGCGCTCCCGGCTGGCCAGCTTCCACAATGGGCTGCGCCAGGGCCGCGACGCCGCCGGCACCCCCGGCGAATCGCAGCCCTCCGATCCCGCCAACCCCACCGCGTCCGACGGCCCGGCCGCCTTCGGTGCTCCTGAGCCAGGAAAGCAGGACTGAGCAACCGTGAACGACCCCAACCTGACCCAAGCCGCCAGGAATCTCAACTGGCTGATCACCAACTTCGTGGACCGCGTACCGGGGGTCGCGCACACGGTGGTGGTCTCCTCCGACGGCCTGCTTCTGGCGGTGTCCGACGGATTCCCCCGCGACCGCGCCGACCAGCTGGCGGCCGTGGCCAGCGGCCTGTCCTCGCTGACCCAGGGCGCCGCCCGCATCTTCGAGGGCGGCGCCGTCACCCAGACCGTCGTGGAGATGGTCCGTGGTTTCCTGTTCGTGATGGCCATCTCCGATGGTTCCGCTCTAGCCGTACTCGCTTCCTCGGATTGCGACATGGGCCTGATCGGCTATGAAATGGCCCTGCTCGTCGAGCGCGCCGGCGACGTCCTGACGCCGGCGCTGCGTGCCGAGCTCCAGTCGTCGCTGCCGCGCTGAGAGGACGCCAGGTGACCCCCCTTCCCCCTGCTGTGACGAGCGACAGGAGCACGCGGCCGTGAGCAGCGCGCACGATTCCTCGCCCCTCGTCCGCCCTTATGCGCTGACCCGGGGCCGAACGCGGGCCCGTTACCAATTGCCCATCGAGGCGTTGGTATCCACGACGGACAACGGACGATCGCGCCTTCCCGGCCGGGAGCCGGAACACCAGCGCATCTGCGAACTGTGCGTCGAGCTGAAGTCGGTGGCCGAGGTCGCGGCGCTGATGCGGATGCCGCTGGGGGTGGTCAGGGTGCTGTTGGGCGACATGTCGGACGCGGGCCTGGTCACCATCGCCCAGCCCGGTGAGACCGACTCCGGCCAGCCCAACCTCGCGCTCCTCGAACGAGTCCTCATCGGGCTCCGCAATCTGTAGAAAGGAGGCCGTGCAGTGAACTACTCCCCTTACGGAGAGGCGCCCGAGCCGCAACCCGCGGTGGGCCCGACCACGTCGGTGAAGATCGTCGTCGCCGGCGGCTTCGGCGTCGGCAAGACCACCTTCGTCGGCGCGGTCTCGGAGATCGCCCCGCTGACCACCGAGGCCGTGATGACCGCGGCCTCCGAGGGCGTGGACGACCTCACGGTGGTGCCCGGCAAGGTGACCACCACGGTGGCCATGGACTTCGGCCGCGTGTCCCTGGACCGCGAGCTGATCCTGTACCTGTTCGGCACCCCGGGCCAGAACCGCTTCTGGTTCATGTGGGACGACCTGTGCCGCGGCGCCATCGGCGCGGTGGTGCTGGTGGACACCCGCCGCCTGGCGGACTGCTTCTCGGCCATCGACTACTTCGAGGACGCCGGGCTGCCCTACATCGTGGGCGTGAACTGCTTCGACGGCATGCTCACCCACGAGGTCGCCGACGTCCGCGAGGCGCTGTCGATCCCGCCGGACGTGCCGGTGGTCACCTGCGACGCCCGCAGCCGGGAGTCCACGAAGCTGACCCTGATCCGCCTGGTGGAGCACGCCATGTCACGCTTCGCAGCGGCGGCGGCATCGTAAGTAGGCGACGATCGCATAACACCGAGGGCGGCACCGGATCTCCGGTGCCGCCCTCGCGTTTATGCTCCATGTGACTTGTATCCGACATTGTCCGAATAAAAGCAGGTTACGTATGCCCGGGACGATAGCCCTGACCCGCCGCAGCGGATTCCAGCTGCGGCCCCGCCCCTACCGCGTGTGGATCGACGGCGTGGCCGTCGGCCGGCTGGACCAGAACGGCGCCGCGGAGTTCGTCGTGGACCCCGGCGTGCACCTGGTCGAGCTCTCCCTGGACGGCATGTACTCCAAGAAGGTCACCGTGGACGTCCGCGAGGGCGCCACCCGGCGGCTGCACTGCGGCGCGCACGGCCCGCTGGCGTTCAGCGCTTTCGGGCTCCTGCTGCCGGGCCTGGCGATCAGGCTGACGCTGACCCACTGAGCGCGGGCACGGACTCCGGCTCTGCGTTCGCCGCATTCGGCGTCGGCAGGTTGCGCAGCGTGTGCGGCATCTTCCAGCCGGTAGCCAGCCGCGAGGTGTGCACCGGCTGACCGCCGCCGAAGAACTCGCAGAACTTCATGATCAGCGGGTCCCACGCCTCCGGATCGATGTAGTGGGTCCCCGGGATGACCAGCCGCTCCTCGACATGCGTACGGAGCACTTCGACCTCGAAGGCGCTCAGGCTGTTCTCGCCCCCGACCGGATGCGCGGCGGTCAGCCGGCATTCCATCTGGATCGGGCACTCCAGGATCCGGGGCGGGGACACGAGCTCCGAGGGCTGCTCGGTGAGCCCGGCCCGCCCGAACTTGTCCCGCTCGGTCCGGTATCCCTGCGTGACGCGGTAGGGCGAGATCTCCTTGCGCGCGGTGGTCATGGCGATGCGGTCGACGTAGGAGACCATGTCCGAGGAAGGCAGGTTCAATACGCACTCGCCCTCGCGGGCGATGTTGGCGGAGGTCTGCGAGGAGTTCCCCAGTCCCAGCATGGCGCTTCCGTTGAGCCACCAGGCCGAGGACATCGGGGCGATGTTGGGGGTGCCGTCCTCGTTGCGGGTCGTGATCAGGACGACGGGGGTACCGAAATACAGGACTTTGATGCCGGGAACGGTGTGCATGCCTCAATCGTCCGCCGCCTCCGGCCTCCGCACCGGCGGGTTCCGGACGTCTCAGCGATCAGCGGTCAACAGCTCCAGGAACGCCCGCACCGCCGCGCTGTCGGCCACGCCCTCGGGCGTCGCGGCGAACACCGAGCGCGGCGCGATCTCCTGCGGATCCAACGCCACCAGGACCACGTCCGGCCGCACCGACGCGGCCGCCAGCGCCGGGACCAGCGTGACGCCGAGCCCGGCCGCGACGAAGCCCTGCTTCGCCGACCATTCCAGGACCACGTAAGGAATCCGCGGCTGGAACTCCGCGTCCTGCACGCCGGCGATCAGCGTGTCCTGCGAGCGCGGCTGGCCGGCGATCCAGTTCTCCCCCTCCAGATCGGCGAGGGACAGCTGTTCGCGGTCCGCCAGGCGATGGCCCAGCGGCAGCGCCACCGACAGCGCGTCGTCCATCAGCTTCCGCAGACGCACGCCCTCGAATTCCGGTTCGGGGTCCGCGGTCCCGATCACCGCCAGGTCCAGGTCCCCCTCGCGGACGTCCACGATCAGCCCGCGAGTCAGGCCTTCGCGGTGGGACACGACCACGGCCGGATGCGCCCGGCGGAACTCCGCGACGGCGCGCGGAATCAGGGCCATGTCGGCGGTCGGGATCGCACCGAGCCGGAGACCACCGCCGCCCAGCGTCCTGACGGCCCGCACATCGGCCACAGCGGCCCGCAGACGGCCCGCGACGGCCGTCGCGTGCGGCATCAAGGCCCGGCCCTCTTCCGTCAGCCGTACGCCCCGCGGGAGCCGATCGAACAACGGCACGCCGACGGAGGCCTCCAGCGCGGCTATCTGACGCGATATCGCCGACTGCGTGTAGCCGAGCGAGCCGGCCGCCGCGGTGAACGACTCACGCCGCGCGACCTCCAGGAAGACTTCGAGCAGCGCGGTGTCCATGACACGTCATGCTAGTCCGGCATGGATTCCATGCGAACAATTCGCTTCTGGCATCCCACGCTCCGGACTTAGCTTCGGACCATGACCGCTTTCACTCTCGACAACCCCGTCGGCGTCCCCAGTTCGCCGCGCAAGGCCTTCTCCAACGTCGCCGTGATCCCGCTCGGCGACCGTACGCTGCTGATGCTGGCCGGCCAGGTCGGCTGGGACGACGACCACAAGATCGTCGGCGTCGGCGATCTGCGCGCACAGACCCGCCGCGCTCTGGACTCGATCAGCCGGATCCTCGCGGCCCACGGCGCGTCGTTGGCGGACGTTGTCAGCCTCCGAACGTTTCTGACCGACATCTCCCGTATCGCCGAGTACGGCGAGGTGCGCAGCGAGTACTTCCCGGACCTGCCCGCGCCGACCAGCACCACCGTCGAGGTCTCATCGCTGTTCCTGCCGGAGGCACTGATCGAGATCGAGGCGACCGCGGTCGTCTGAGCCCGATTCAGGGTTGTTTTCTCAGGTCAGCGGCCCACGACGGGCTTATCCTGGCTGGGTGCCATCGGTTCGAGTCGGCGACATCGCCGTCTACTACGAGATCCACGGCGAGGGCCCGCCCCTGGTGCTGATCGGCGGCCTCGGTGTGGATCTGACCGTGTTCGCGCCGCTGACCGAGCTGCTCGCGCGCAACTTCCGCGTGCTCACCTTCGACAACCGCGGCGCGGGGCGCACCGACAAGCCCGACATCCCGTATTCGATCCCGATGATGGCCGACGACACGGTCGGCCTGATGGACGCGCTCGGCCTGTCCCGCGCACACATGGTCGGCCTGTCGATGGGCGGCCGGATCGCGATCGAGATCGCCGCCGAATACCCGTCCCGTGTCGACCGCCTCGTGCTGCTCTCCACGGCGGCGACCGGGACCGGCCGTTTACGGATGTCGCTGCCGGCCCGGGCTCTGGGGCTGGCGAAGCGCCTGCGCGGGGCGCCCGGAGCGGGAGAGATCCCACGGCAACCGCATTACGCGTACCACCACCAGGTCGCCGCCGGCACGACGTACAACGCCACCGAGCGCCTGGACGAAATCGAGGCGCCCACGCTGATCCTGCACGGCCGGCGCGACCGCGGCGTGAAGCCGGCCGCCGCGCTGGCCACCCGGGTCGGGATCCGGGACTCGGAGATCGAGTTCTTCCGCGGCGGCCACATGTTCTTCATGCTGACGCAGCGGAACGAGGTCGCGGCGCGGATCGAGGACTTCCTGCAGGACTGGCGGGATCGGCGCTGGCCGTCGAGTCTGGCGCAGATCTAGAGTGCGGCCCCGCCTGGCCCCGATCTAGCGCACCAAACCGACCGCTGCTCGCAGACCCTTCACAAAGCGAGCCGGTTCGTACTTCTCCGGATCGGTCAGCACCAGCCGCGCGGCCATCTCCGCAAGCGTCACCACTGTGTGCGCGATCAGTTCCGGGTCGAGATCGTCCGGCGCGTCGAACCGCCGCGTGATCCATCGCCCCAACTCCTCCGCCGAAGCCAACACCAGCCCCCGCGTCTCCTCGCGCGCCACGGTGAACTGCGCGGGCATGTCCGCCATCGGCAGCACGATGCAAGACCATCGCTCCGGCGCTATACGGACTGCGGCTAGGAACCCGTCTAGTGCGTCGGCCAGAACATCTGCCGGGTGGGCTCCTTCCTTGAGCCCCGTCCGCAGCCGCGGCAGCAACTCCACCAACTGCTCCAGCGCCGCCGCCTGCTCGCGCTTGAGCAACTCCCCCAGCAGCGTCTCCCGGTTCGGGAACACTCCGTACACCACGGGCTTGGTCACACCGGCGGCCATCGCGACAGCCTCCATCGTCACCGCGGCGTGGCCGTCCCGGACAACGATGCGCAGCGCCGC
>Ga0207671_10000443_pt1 | contig 57065 bp, 62 predicted proteins | sample KBSC24metaG_FD_184352 | JGI IMG/M metagenome (GOLD analysis project Ga0207671, IMG submission 184352) | Corn rhizosphere microbial communities from Kellogg Biological Station, Michigan, USA - KBS C2-4 metaG (SPAdes) (version 2) | ecosystem: Host-associated > Plants > Roots > Rhizosphere > Soil... | reverse complement strand
ATCCGCATACGCAGGATAGCAGCAATTACCTTTTAAATGTAACCGTTCCCGGTCTGGGAAATCTGAAACAAACCGGATATAGAAAGACCAGGGTAGATAGCTGGGGCACTATTACTACACCTTATTTTACTACACCTGTAAGTTGCATACGTATTCGTTCGGAGGTACACGAGATAGATTCAATTACAGTTACATTGCTAGGTACTACCATTGGTTTTCAGAGAAATTTTGTGGATTATAAATGGATGACAAACAGTGCACATTACCCTGCACTTTGGGTGACCGTAAATCTGGCAAGCGGCAAAACAACCAGCGTTACCTATAAAGATGCTGCACGTCGCCTTGCCGTAGCAAATGTTTCCAATCCGCTGGTGGCAATTAAAGCATATCCTAATCCAGTTATAAATGGTTTAGTGAATCTCGAAATTCCCGCTGATTGGAAAAACTTTAGGGTAGAGCTATTTGATATTCAGTCGAGATCCGTAGCAACTTTCAATAATCAGAAAGTGCTCGACATCCAGTCATTATCGTCGGGCAGTTATATGGCGCTTATTACCTGTGGCGACAAGCATGGTTATGTACAGCTTGTAAAATAAGCTAGCGTTTCCTTTGTAAAGAATCGGAGTAACTGCGGAGCTGCAGTGCTCGAGCACGCACTATAGCAATCCTGTTCTCAGCACGTATGGTAGCCCATTGATCACCCGGCCTGTTAAACATACCGTTATAGGCAGTAAATTCGGCATCCCGGAAGGCGACCCATGCTTTTTGGGCGTTTTTGAAGCTGCCTATGTCGCCTTGTTTCTTAAGTGACTTTAGTATGCGGTTATAATATTTGTTAAGTTCACTATCCCAGTGTTTATATGCTTCAAACGCACAATTTGCAATTCCTGCAGCGTCACTATGTTCCAGCTTGCAGTTTTCATAAGCTTTGTCTATAGGGTCTTGGTCACCTTGCTTCTGCGCGCTGCAATTTAACGCTCCTGCTAAAAGAATTGTCAATAATACATACCTCATGAGGTATGTATAACAAACTCTATGCCTTCTTGTCCTTCCAATCACTTGCTTCGTTCAGTTTTTGCATATCAATTTCATCTAGCTTTATTTCCATTGCTTTCGCAAGATCATCTAATTGTTCAACTTTCGATGCGCTGGCTATTGGCGCTGTAATGCCTGGCGTTGCCATAAGCCATGCCATTGCTATTTGTGCCTGTTTGGCACTGTGCTTACCAGCCACATCATCAAGCGCGTTCAAAATTCGGAAGCCGCGTTCATTCATGAATTTCTGCATGCCACCACCTCGCGCGCTTTTTGACAAGTCTTTTTCAGATCGGTATTTACCGGTAAGGAAGCCGCTGGCCAACGAGTAGTAGGTAATTACGCCTAAACTATGTCGCCTGCATGCCTCTGCCAGCTCTGTCTCAAACTCTTCTCTGTTATAAAGGTTGTATAGCGGCTGCAGGCATTCATAGCGCGAGTATCCATATTTTTCACTGGCTATTATCGATTCTGTTAGCCTGTTTGCACTAAAGTTAGATGCACCTATCACCCTTATCTTTCCCTGCTTCACAAGATCGCCGTAGGTTGACAATGTTTCTTCTATTTCGATATCCGGATCATCTTTATGGCTTTGATACAGATCAATATGATCTGTCTGCAGTCTCCTTAAAGATTCTTCTATTTCTTTTTGAATGTACTTTCTTGAAAGCCCTTTTTCCCCCGGCGCCATTTCCATGCCCACTTTTGTAGCCAGGACTATGTCTTTACGCTTACCGCTTTTCTTCAGCCAATTGCCTATTATAGTTTCAGACTGACCACCTTTGCCATTGTGCGCCCAGCGAGAATAAACATTTGCGGTATCTATTAAATTAAAGCCTTTTTCCACAAAAGCGTCCAGCAGCTTGTGCGCCGTTGCTTCATCTACCGTCCATCCAAAAACATTAGTACCCAATGCCCATGGCGCTACCCTTAGCGGCGATTTTCCTATTTGTCTTTTTTCCATTGCTGTCTGTATAATGCTAAAGGTAGGCTATAAAACTATGCCTTTGCAACGCTGGCATACATCTGCTCTATTATGTGCACCACCTCCCGCCCTTCTTCGGCGCTGGTCATTATAGCTTTATTGTGCAGCAATACGTCCACCACGTTCTGTATCACCTTATCATGGTTGCTCATTGAGCCTTGGTACAGACCATAGTCATTTGCCTTTGCAGATATATTTATGGATGGCAGTGAGTCGCCCTTCATTTGCTGATACTCGATGGTATTCAGATATTGACCACCTATTTTCACGGTGCCTTTTTCAGCAAATACCGTTATTGAGCCTTCCATATTGCGCTCATATGCGCAGGTAGTGAAGTTGAAGTTTATTATTGTATCGTTCAGCCCTTTCAGTACAAAGCTGCCTGTGTCTTCCACCTCTGTATTATGCTGGTGCGCAAAATTGTGTATCCGGCCCTCGGCTTCTTTTATGCTGCCATTCAGGTAATAAAGTATATCTACAAAATGACTGAACTGCGTAAAAAGACAGCCACCATCTTTGTCTTTCTTACCTCTCCAGCCGCTCTCTTTATAATAGGTGTCCCCTCTATTCCAAAAACAATTCACCTGTAGCATATATAGCTCCCCCAGCTCACCATTGTTTATAATGGTTTTTACAGCCTGCACAGGTGGATTATAACGGTTCTGTTTTACAGCAAATATGGTTTTGCCTGTTTCATTAGCCGCCTTTATCATGCGGTCGCAGGATGCCACACTTATAGCCATTGGCTTTTCCACCACTGTATGTAGTCCTGCATATAGTCCTTTTATTGTATGTGGTTCGTGCAGATAGTTTGGTGTACATACGCACAGTACATCAGCGCTTACTTCATGTAGCATCTTATCAATATCTGTATAAAAGCGCACATCCTCCGGTACTTTAGCACCAAGCGATTCTTTTATATCACATATCGCCACCAGTTCAGTACACTCATTCTGAAGGATGTGTTCCGCATGCCTTCTGCCTATATTTCCAAAGCCAACTATTGCAAAACGTAATTTATCACTCATGTATGTTCTCAAAAATAAGCCTATACTGTTAATTATTATACTTAATGGTGCCATTAGGCAGCACGCTGATCAGCTCCTCATCCATCAGTTGCCTTACCAACGTTGTCAATTGCTCCTTTATTGCATCCGGATAATTTGCAATCATTGTCCTTAAACTGATCTCGCTATCTTTTAGCCGTTCCAGTATTTCAGCCCTTAGTTCTTTGTTGCTGGGCCTCACAATGTTTTTATTCCGGCACACATCACAGTGTCCACAGTCTGTATGCCGCTCCTCACCAAAGTAGTTGAGCAATATTTTCTCCCTGCATTCACTTTTATTCTCCAGGAAGCTGATCATTGCATTTGTCCTTACTTCATATCGTTTCCGAAGGTTCAATACCCGTTGCATATCCAGGTGCAGGTGTTTACTGTCTACCCGCAGATGATGAAAAAATAGCTGTGGCCCATCCTTAGACTTATTATAACTCAGCAATTCCATTCTGCCCAGTTGTTGCAGCATGCGTTCCAGCAGATCTTTGTCCAGTCTTAGTTGCTTTGCAATAGTACTTAGCCTTACTGGGGTAGGGAACTGGAAAATAGTTCCATACATGCGCAGCAGCCCGGTGGTCACATATCCCAGATCTGGATATACCTGTAGCAGATTATCAAGCTCATGCCTGTCTGCTGTAAATTGTATAGTAGCAGGATGGTACACTGCATCGGTCATGGTCCACAATCCCTCCTGCTCCAGTAGTTTCAGCGCACTGGTGGCAGGCAATGCTTCCAGTTTGAATTTTTTACAGAAGTCGGCAATATCAAAATCAAAATATTGGTCAGGCTGCGTACCTATAGGTATTTGCAGGTATTCTACCACCGCCTGGTATATCTCGCGCAGGTAGCTTTCTTTGGGAAACTTCCAGGCTATGCTTTCCTGTAGTTTATTTATGTCCTTAGCATTATATAATGCCAGCGCTCTTGCATCTGCACCACTTCTGCCGGCACGGCCTGCCTCCTGGTAGTATGCTTCCAGGTGCTCTGGTGCATCATAATGCAGCACAAGTTGCACATCTGCTTTGTCTATACCCATACCAAAGGCAGTGGTAGCCACCATCACGGGTGTTTTCCCCTGCATCCAGCTTTCCTGTGTGTTTTGTCTCAGGTCTTTTGCCATGCCAGCGTGGTAGGGTAGTGCGTTTATATGATCATTTCTCAGGTTCCTGGCGAGCTGTTCGGTTTGATATCTACTTCTGCAATACACTATAGCACTATTCGCTCGTTTTACTACTTCAGAAGCAACTGCATTTTTTTGCTCGCTATATTTTATTTCATAAAAGATATTACTCCGTTCAAAGCTGGCTTTATAAATGGCCGGCTGTTTTATTTGCAATTGCAACATAATATCTTCCTGCACATCTTTAGTAGCAGATGCAGTAAGGGCCAGTAATGGCACCTCGGGAAACAGTTGCTTTATTGAAGCAATTTTTAAGTAGTCCGGTCTGAAATCATGTCCCCATTGCGATATGCAGTGCGCCTCATCTACCGCTATCAGGTTCAGGTCAAATTCCGGCAGATATTCTTGAAATAACTCGGTTTGTAATCGCTCAGGTGAAATATACAATAGCTTTATAGGCCCATGTAGCATATTTTGCAATATGCGGTTCACATCATTATAGTGCATTCCCGCGTGTATGTATGTCGCGAGTATATCGTGTGCCTTTAACCTTTCCACTTGATCCTGCATCAGCGATACCAGGGGAGAAATAACAAGGCAAAAGCCTTTTTTAGCTAAAGCAGGAACCTGGTAGCACACTGATTTCCCCCCGCCCGTTGGTAGCAATGCCAGAGTATCCTTACCATTTAAAACATTATCTATTATATCCTCTTGTAGTGGACGGAAAGCATTATAGCCCCAATATTTTTGTAATATTTGCTGTGCAGAGGACAAGATGAAGCTTTAAAGAGGATATTTTTTTTCCACAAAAATCGGCTTTAACCCATTATTCCAGAGTTGCACTTTAAGGTCCGGCTGCTGTTCCATAGCCTGCAAGGAAACTGTCGCCAACCACATTGTTTCATTAAAAAAACACGCTTCATTAAATTTAAATAAAGCAGATATACCCAGATCTTCTGGTGTAATGCCAAGTAGCAATACTATTGTTGGTTTAAACTTGTCTCTTAGCTTATGCCATGCAACTTTTTGGTTTTCATCTATTTGAAATAAATTATAATCATTAGTTGTTAATTTGCATGCCTGTAACATTTTTTGCAATTGTATATCTTCAGCGCTGCCCGGAATAAATGGCTTGCTTACCACCAGCAGATTTTTGACAATTATACTTTCCCCATCAACAGTACGCAGCCAAAAGGCGTCCCAATCCTGATTTATAATATTTGTATTAATAATATTTGGCAATCCTTCCATATATATGGGTTATGTATAGCGCTCTCAATTAAGGCTAACCGAAAAAAAATCGTTTCTTTGTGCGAAAATAATCTTTCGATATTCAAATTAGATACAATTTTATGAGCGTTTCCACTATTGATATTACAGTGAAGAAGGTAGAAAAAAGTAGAATTAATCAATTAGACCCTAATAATATCCAGTTTGGTAAGCTCTATTCAGACCATATGCTGGTAGCTGATTATGAAGATGGAGAATGGAAACAGGCAGAAATAGTACCTTTTGAAGATCTTCACCTTAGCCCGGCCACTACTTTTATGCATTACGGCCAGGCAATATTTGAAGGAGTAAAGGCCTACAGAAACCCTAATGGGGAAATTTCAATTTTCCGTCCACAAGACAACTGGAAAAGAATGAATCGTTCTGCTGAACGCATGGCTATGCCGGATGTTCCAGAAGAACTGTTTATGGAGGGTATCCGCAAACTGGTTGAAGTGGATAGCAATTGGGTGCCTGAGCAAGATGGTACAGCGCTATATATCCGTCCCTTCATGATAGCTATAGATGAGTTCATTGGCGTTCGTCCTGCTGAGAAATTTAAGTTTATCATCATCACCAGCCCTGCTGGTCCTTACTATAGCAAGCCTGTTTCTATATATGTTCAGGACGAATATGTTCGTGCATTCCCCGGTGGTATTGGCTTTACTAAAGCTGCCGGTAATTATGGTATGAGCATGTATCCTACTATGAAGATTAAGAAAATGGGCTACGACCAGATTCTCTGGACAGATGGTTTTGAGCACAAATATGTTCAGGAAATAGGCACAATGAATGTATTCTTCGTTATAGGCAACAAAGCTATTACACCAGACCTTAATCAGGACCTTATACTGGAAGGTGTGACCAGGGACAGCGTTATTACCTTACTTCGCGAAAAAGGTATTACTGTTGAGGAACGCCCTTTAAGTATTGATGAAATTGAAGCTGCTTACAAATCGGGTGAGTTGAAGGAAGCATTCGGTACAGGCACCGCAGCTTCTATAGCGCCTATTGCAAAGCTTACATACCATGACGACCAGATGTCTTTGCCACCAGTTGAGCAGTGGGAGGTAACAAACTGGCTCATGAAAACCCTGGCTGATATCCGTTACGGCCGCGTAGCTGATACTCATGGCTGGAGATTCAAAGTATAACTATTAATCATTTCATTATATAATGGTAACCCCGCCTTCATGGCGGGGTTTTATTTTGCCCTTCAGAATGAAGTAGATATACTACCATCTGGCACGCTTTTATTGTTTTCTCACTATTGTTCGCCAATCAATTTAAATGGTTGCTAATAGTTCATACATATGAAAGAACAATTAAATCAAAAGGAAATCAATAACTTATATTTTGAGGTGGCTCCGAATGTATGGGGCACCAAAGATATTTTCGTCAACATGTATATCATCCGTAATCCTGATACTAATAATTGGGTTTTGGTTGATACGGGTCTCAAATCTTCCGGCTCGCGCATAAAGAAAGCGGCAGCAGCGCTATTTGGTCCCACAAGCACACCATCTGCTATTATACTCACTCATGGTCATTTCGATCATACGGGGTCTCTTATTCATCTGGCTGAGGAGTGGGATGTCCCTGTTTTTGCACACTATCTGGAGATGCCATACCTCACTGGCCGCTCTGCATATCCCCCGCCTGACCCTTCAGTAGGTGGTGGGCTAATGTCCAGCATGTCATGGATATACCCCAAAAAGCCAATAAACATTGAAAGCCACCTCCAGATTTTACCGCCGGATGAAAGCATTCCGTTTTTACCCGATTGGAAGTACCTGTACACACCAGGCCATGCACCCGGTCACATCAGTCTATATCGCCAAAGGGATAAAGTACTCATTGCCGGCGACGCCTTTGTTACCACCAATCAGGAATCTGTATGGTCTGTAATGACACAGGCAAAAAAAATATCCGGGCCACCCAAATACTTTACTTACGATTGGGAAGCTGCGCGCAACTCAGTACGGCACCTTGCCGATCTTAATCCGCGCATTGTAGCCACCGGTCATGGCAAGCCAATGAAAGGGGAGGATATGCAAATAGCGCTAACAAATCTTGCCGCCCATTTCGACGATGAAGCATTGCCTAAACATGGTCGTTATATACACGATGCTGCTGTAATAGATGCCAGCGGTGTAATGTATATACCTCCGAAGCAGCATCATAAATCTTTGTTCTGGCTGGTAGTAGGCGTATCAGTAGCGGCCGCCACAGTAGCGTATGTACTGGTAGCTCAAAACAAGAAGAAAAAATCTTTATTGGAAAAGTTGCTCTCCTAAAATCAGGCATTAGCTAAGCGATAGCTTTACTCTGCAGCCAGTTTTATGCCGCTTTGCTCTAGTGTTATTTTCTTTTGCTTGTACAAAGCCCCTACAATCATTTTGAAGGTCTTTTTGCTCATACCGAAGAATTCATAAATATCCTCAGGATCAGATTTATCGTGGTAGGGTAGGTAGCCATCATTTTCTTCCAGCAGGCGCAGCACCTTGTCTGTTTCAGTTTCTACACGTTTGTAGCCACGCTCACCCAGCATCACATCTATTTTGTTTTCCGGTAGTATCTTCTTTACAAAGCCTTTCTCCTTGTCGCCTACTTCCAGCTCTTTAAATACATCATTATAATGCAGCACCCCTAAGTGTTTATTATTAATGATCACCTTATAACCTATATCCGTAAGTTGGTACACCACCAGGTCCACTGGTTCCATTTCTTTTACAGTCAGCTCATAATTGCTCAGAAAACGACTAATGCGTTCTGTCGCAGCCACCCGCCCGGTTTGTTCATCTATATATATCTTCACGAGGTAAGAATGTCCTACCTGCATCCTCGATTCCTGTTGTGACAATGGCACAAAAAGATCCTTCATCAAGCCCCAATCCATAAAAGCGCCCTGTTTAGTAACACTCACCACATTCAGCATCACTATATCGCCCACTATCCCCAGTGGCTTCTGTGTAGTAGCCACCAGCCTGTTGTCCGAATCATGATAAATAAATACTTCTATTTCATCACCATCATTCAGTCCATTAGGTACAAAGCGTTTGGGCAATAGTATCTCTTCGCCGTCACCTCCATCCAGGTAAACGCCAAAATCCACATGTTTCACCACCTTCAATGTATTGTAATTGCCTACTTGCACCATAAAAGAGTAAATAAGGTCGCAAAGGTATACTATTAAGCCGGCTTATCCCTGCTTATCACCGTCAGCAGAAACACGCTCTCTTTCACCGCCTTCACATTATGAGTTAAATTTTCATGCAGTGTCAGCATTTGCTGGGGTGCTACTTCCACCTGGTGTTCATTTGCCCCAAATGTTATCTTACCTTCTATCAGTTGCAATATCAGTATGCCATTGGTGCTATGAGGTTTCATTTCTGCACCTTCATGCATAGCCACCAGCACCAGGGTCAGGTCCTCAGTTTTATAGATAGTTATGGCATTGCGATCTGCTTTCTGCCAGGCCTCTTCTGTTTTAATCTCCTTTATGTATTTAGGTAGGTCTATCTGCACAAGCGGCGCATCTAATACACGTGCACCTGCTGGCCTTTGTTTAGTATTGTCATTCTCCTTTACATTCATGATACTGCAGTTTTTGGTCTTTTATTTTTCACCACACTAAATCCAAGCCATGAAAAAATTAAGAATATAGCACTCATTGCCACCATAAACCACATAGGCTCTCCCATCTGCACACCATCCATTATACCGGACACCATCAATATGAGTCCCATTATCAGCGCGGGCACCACACTTGTCTTTCCCGCACATAGTGTAGCGGTTATTCCTCCCGCAAAAGTAGAGAACGCATATATTACCAATATGCCTATAAAGGCCGACGTAGGCATCTGTGCCATTGCTGCTTTCGCCTTCAAAGGGTCTTTAAGGTCGGCTACAGATACTCCCGGTGGCAGCGTTGCCATCTTTGCATATGCCATTTCCAGCAAGAACATAATAGCCGTAGCCAGCAGCGTTCCGGCTATTATAGATAGTATATTACGCAGCAGTGGATTCATGTCTTTTTGATTTTGCCTTAAAATTAATGGCTATCCTTCGCATTTGCAATCCTGCCACACTTGCCGCTTAACTCATACACAACTGAAAATAATTCAGTTTTTTCCGGAACATTCAGTCACTTTGTCCATCTCTTTTAATCTTTTATGCCATTTCTTACCTTGTTTAAGGTTTGGAACATTTTTTATGCACATATAGGTACCAAATAACGATTATGAACTTAAATAACTATACTATTAAAGCGCAGGAAATCGTGCAACAGGCACAGCAACTTGCCTTTAACAACCAGAATCCCAACATAGAAACGGCACACCTGCTTAAAGCCCTTATTGAGGATACAGACGGCTCAATCGGCCACTTATTGAAAAAGAACAACGTCAATATATCTTTTGTTGAAAACAAGCTCAACGAGCAGATAGCCCGTTTACCCAAAATTCAGTCCGAACCTGCCCAAAGCATTAGTCGTGACGCCAACAATGTTTTATTGCGCACCTCTAATATCCTCAAAACCTTCGGCGATGAGTTCGTCGCTCCGGAACATTTGCTTATAGCCTTGCTGCAGGTAAATGACGAAACGGGCAAACTACTGAAAGATGCGGGCCTCACAGAAAAAGGCCTTGAAGCTGCTATAAAAGAACTACGCAAAGGCAGCACTGTAAATTCACAAACTGCCGACACACAATACAACGCCCTGCAGCGTTACGCCAAGAACCTGAACGAACTGGCCAACAGTGGCAAGCTCGACCCGGTTATCGGTCGTGACGAAGAAATACGCCGCACACTGCATATCCTTTCCCGCCGTTCTAAGAACAACCCGATATTGGTGGGTGAACCTGGCGTGGGTAAAACAGCAATCGTGGAAGGCCTTGCGCACCGCATCATAAACGGTGACGTGCCTGACAATCTGAAATCTAAAATAATCTTCGCGCTGGACATGGGTTCCCTTATGGCCGGTGCCAAATACCGTGGTGAGTTTGAAGAACGCCTGAAAGGGGTAGTAAAAGAAGTATCAGAAAGCAATGGCGAGATCATCCTCTTCATTGATGAAATTCACACCCTTATAGGCGCGGGTGCTATGGAAGGCGCTATGGACGCTGCCAACATACTCAAGCCTGCGCTTGCCCGCGGCGAGCTCCGCGCCATAGGTGCCACCACGCTCAATGAATACCAGAAATACTTTGAAAAAGATAAAGCACTCGAACGCCGTTTCCAGAGGGTATTTGTAGATGAGCCAACACCCGAAGATGCTATTTCCATTCTCCGTGGCCTCAAGGACCGCTACGAAAACCACCACCAGGTGCGCATTAAGGACGAAGCTATCATTGCAGCGGTTGAGTTATCGCACCGCTACATCACCGATCGCTTCCTGCCCGACAAAGCTATTGACCTGATAGATGAAAGCGCAGCCAAGCTGAAGCTCGAAATGAACTCCATGCCCGAAGAGCTGGATGAGCTGGAACGCCGCATACGTCAATTGGAAATAGAACGCGAAGCTATAAAACGCGAGAACGATGAGGAGAAGCTGAAAGAATTGGGCAGAGATATCGCCATGCTCAGCGTACAGCGCGATACCCTGAAAGCTAAATGGCTGGATGAAAAAGAAATTGTAGATAAGATAAACAAATCAAAGAGCCACATAGAAGAGCTGAAGCACCAGGCCGAAATGGCCGAGCGCGATGGCGACTATGGTAAGGTGGCCGAGATACGCTATGGTAAGGTAAAGGACGAAGAAGCCAATATAGAAAACCTCTCTAAGCAGCTGGACGAGATGGATACGCAGCACAAGCGTATGATGAAGGAAGAGGTAGATGCAGAGGATATAGCTGAGAATGTTGCCAAGGCCACCGGCATACCCGTACAGCGCATGTTGCAGAGCGAACGTGAAAAGCTGCTGAACCTGGAAGCGGAATTGCACGAACGTGTCATAGGCCAGGACGAAGCCATCGAAGCCGTGTCTGATGCCATCCGCCGTGGCCGTGCCGGTCTGCAGGATCCACGCCGCCCTATAGGCTCCTTCATTTTCCTCGGTACCACTGGCGTGGGTAAAACAGAATTAGCCAAAGCGCTGGCTGAAGTACTTTTCGATGACGAAAGCATGATGACCCGCATAGACATGAGCGAGTATCAGGAAAAGCACAGTGTTAGTCGCCTCGTTGGCGCACCTCCCGGCTATATAGGTTATGAAGAAGGCGGTCAGCTTACCGAGGCCGTACGCCGCAAACCATACTCTGTAGTGCTACTCGATGAAATTGAAAAAGCGCACCCTGATACCTTCAATGTATTGCTACAGGTGCTGGACGATGGCCGCCTTACCGACAACAAGGGCCGCGTGGTGAACTTTAAGAACACCATCATCATCATGACCAGCAACATGGGCAGCCACATCATACAGGAAAACTTTGCCGACCTGAAGGACAAGGATATAGAGCATGTAGTAGATGCTACCAAAGAACAGGTAATGGATCTTCTGCGCCAGGCCTTACGCCCTGAGTTCCTCAACCGTATAGATGACGTCATCATGTTCCACCCGCTCATGCGCAAGGAAATAAGAGGCATCATAACAATACAGCTGAAAGGTTTGCAAAAGCAGCTGGCAGAGCAGGGTATAGACCTCCAGTTTACCGACTATGCGCTCGACTACCTCGTACAGCGCGGCTTTGACCCGCAGTACGGCGCCCGCCCGCTAAAGCGCGTGATACAGAAAGACATCATTAACCTGCTCAGCAAAAAAATAATAGCAGGTGACATAGACAAAACCAAACCCGTGCTCATAGACGTCTTCGATGGCCTCGTAGCCATCCGCAACGAAGCCGAAGCAAAACAGCATGGATAATGTAAAATAGATATTTAAATAATAAAAAGCGCCTGGTAACATGTCAGGCGCTTTTTATTATCTTCCGTTTTATTACCTTATAAACTTATTCCCACACAATGAAGTTTCTAAAACTCAACTGGAAAAAAGTCATCATCAGGTGGTTATTTAATCTGCTTTTGATTGAGTTTATCTTTAGTTTCATTTATTTATACGAGCGTGGCAAAGGCAACGATTTTGTTATTAATCTTCTTGTCCTTCCTGCCATAATTTTGGGCACATTTACAACCATAATGACCGTTTTGCTCAATATGTTTTCATTCTACCTCGGCAATCGTTACACCGAACCGATGTGCTTGCCTTTGTTGACAAATTGAAAGATAAAGACAACCTGTAGCCAAATTACAGGCAACTACAATTTGTTTTCAATTTTTCATAAATTGTTACTTTATGAAAAAGATTTTTACCCTGCCCACATGGGTCGTTGCAATTTTTCTAATATCACCCATATTCTTTGTACCCAGTATCTTGGGACTGGCGCTACTTATAATATGGGAAACACTATTGACAGTTTGCATTTATTCCCTTGGAAATAATTTATATAAAAAACTGCCACCGAATCATAATCTAAAGTTAGAACGTTTTCATATTTTCCTGTTCTTCATTCTTGTCTACACATTGGCTTGCATGATAATTTTCAAAGGTGGATACGATATAAATCAAGATACCTACCAGGATTACGGTTGGGGCGTATATGTGCTCGTTCCGCTGCATATTTTCCTAATCTACTGTATGTTTTATATTTTACGGTTTCTGGCTAAGGCAATCGCAACCATAGAATATAATGGCAATGTACTGTTTGGTGAATATGTCGGTTATATCTTTTTGTTTTTTTTCTTTCCAATTGGCATTTGGATAATGCATCCTAAAATCCGCAAGATTCTAACATCAACAGAAAATAGAACAGAGGATGCAGGGTAGGGTGATTGAAAAAACAAATAAAACATATACTACTCGTACATTGCACTTCCTATAAGTATATCTTTAAAAACTTTCCAGGTAGGAATATTGGCGTCTATATCTTGTTTCGAATTGTGATAGTAATTTTGCATATCCGCTGCATAGCTACTCATTGCCGTCAGGAATGTGCCGAGTGTTTTATTCTCCCACTGCTCAGGATGTTCAGTAAAATTACTACATTACTTTTCAACAAATTGCGAAAACGTGTGGAGATCATGTATCTCACAATTTAAAACTTCATGATTCATTTATAGAGTTTTAATCACAAACGTAGCTATAGCTATAGGTAAGAACAGAAGTACCATTCTTTACAATTGCGGCAGATATTTTCCCGGTGCTGTCAAAATTATAAGTTACACTATCACCAGCACTGCTGCCCCTGTACAGATGCTGGCAGTTTAATATATGCGTACTATAGTAAGTTAAATCGTTTGTTCTTAGTATATCCCCATCCTTAGCTATTTTATCTGAGTAATAAAAATAGGTAACAGGGGTGCCATTAATATTAACTCCGGTCGCGTCGCCACCGCTCCAGCTGTAGGTGGTCACATTATTGGTAGAGTTAATCACAGACCTGCCCACCACCTTCAGCAATTCGTTTTTGCTATCATAGGTCATAGTATCATTCTCCTGAGGATAATGTGTAAATGCCATGGTCTTTCCAATTGTGCTGATCAGTCCATTTTCTCCTATCATAAGTGTATCAACACTTAAGGGTCGCGAGAATATATTATAGGTAAATCTGATTATGAGATTGCCTGAATAATAGTACGAAGCCCAATCAACGCCACTCCCTGATATAAAGTTTTTTATAGCAGATACTCTTTTGTTACTATCGTACTCTATCCTCGTTTCAGAGCTTTGTACATCATTTAGCTTTACATCGCTTATACGGCATTGCAGCCCGGTGGTGCTGGTTGTGGCGTCAGGGTTATTGCCACCTTTTTTGCAGGAGCTAAGCGAGAACATCAATAATGCAAAGATGCAGCATGTGTTCAAAAAGGCTTTCTTTTTCATAAGAATATACAGGTAAGGCTTAATAAATATACGCTTTTTTACTTATCGCCCAATCTAGTCACAGGTATACGAATAGCGGTGGTTTGTAACGAGGATGTCATGGTAGGGCGTTTGCAACGCTTGCATAACACCTAACGATTTCTGCATGTTATATCTAAATTACATTCGCTATCAACTTTCAAATGACTATTCCTTTATAAAGCTGTATATTAGTGTATACACGTTTTATGAAAAAACTTACTGCCGTCTTTACCTGCTTACATTGTTGCTGACTGCCTGTACTAAAAGAGATTCGCAAATTTCCTATCGTATAGCAGTTACGCCTGTCACACTCGATAATCTAAAGAACAGTACTGACACTTCATTTTTCTCGTTCACCTCAATTGTTAAGGTGCCGGAGAACATTTCATTTTTTATCTCCGGTCTGCCGCAGGGCGTTACAATCGATTCATCTCAAGTTACCGGGGGCACTCCGCCATTTAATACCATTGTCATATTAAAGAATGACGGCACCGCTCAGGCTGGCACTTATGATCTGAAAGTAAATTGCATTGGTGCAGTTACCCACAGTTTTGATTCTTATGATCTTCCACTTGTCGTTTTGCCGGCACCCACAGGCAGCAATTGTCTAGCCCGTATTTCCGGCACCTGGCTAAGATGTCAGATAGATACAGGCACATACACCTACATAGATCAGATTGCCGCTGCCACCGGAGTATCCAATCAGGTAATATTTGGGAATGGCAACAACCTGGGATTTCCATTATCGGCAAACCTTTACTGTAGCAATGACAGCCTAAGTTTCGTGCACATAATACGGGTAGATGCTTCTGGCTGGCATTATTTTTCCGGCTCCGGCATGTTTTCCGGAAACCTCATTAAATATCAATTTCAAGACTCGATGGTCACAAATGTTCAACACTATACGATAACTATGAGAAGATAAATCGATTCCCTTCTGTTGTTAGTGTTTTTCACCAACAACTTTCGCGCTGGTCAATACTCACCACCACTGGTTCAAGCGTCCATGCTTGAACCTAATATTGCCCAAAGGCAATAAGCTGCAAATCACCTAATTACATGTGTACATATAATTTTCAATTTCCATATCGGTTTTGTAACTTGCAGATTCAGTAATTATCTTCCCTTCGGCATCAAAGGAGTAGCCATACGCAATGCCTCCGGCACTTGCAATCAGGTGGGCACAATTTATAGAACGCGCTCCATAGTTCATCACATCACCTAACCAGAATATATCGCCATCCATAGACCTTACATCTGTATGATAAGTGTATTTGCTTTTAATACTGTCGGTTACCATAGTTGCTATATCTCCGTCATTCCATGTATAAAGTATTTCTGTAGTGCTCCCCTCCAGTGTTTCCACAAATTTTGTAAGCTCATTACGACTGTTATAGCTCAAAGTATCATACGCTGCATATCCGGCTACAGGAATATAGTGTATTACTGTAGCAACAAGTCCATTTGCACCTAGTGTAACCGTATCAATTCCTGTAATGCTGTCGTTGCTGTCAAGATTAGTTATGAAAATTTGATTGCCGCTATACGCATATAGCCTTTTAAAGTTACTGGGCTGACTAATAACATCAACAAGCTTTCTATCACTGTTGTAATCAAAGTGCATGTGTGTTATCCGGGCGTCACTGGTGTTTATATCAGTAATCCTGCATTGAGTTGTTGAACCTGAACCCTTGCTGCACGACATCAAAAAAATAGTTAGTACCGATAAAAGCAACAAATAGCTTAATTGAAGTTTGTTTTTCATAGATTTTAGAGTTTAATTGTTGTTGCATATAGTGTTATATAAATATCTAACTAAAAATCATAGTTAAAAAATTGCACATGTCATTACTTGGTCATTTCATATATCTGTACTGTGGTTTAAATTTTGAATTTTTCTTCCCCGCAGGTTTGTAGATAGACGGTCTTTCGGAAAGCCTAATATTGCCGATACGGCACTGTACAGATGGGATGGCCAAATATATTTCTTCCTGCTATGATTGACGCATGTCTAATCACAGCTATATGTGTAAGTATATAAAACAGTCCTATTGTTTAATACAGATGTTATTTTGCCATCTGCATCATAAGTATAGGTAAATATATTGTTACCCGATCCTTTGAATAAATGATTGCATTTAAAAAGAGGAAGCCCCCATTCTGTAAAAGACATTATTCGGAGATAGTCACCATTATCAGCTGGTTTATCAGTATAATAGTTCATGATTTCAGTATCAGTAGTAATATACTTTATAGAAACCATGTCTCCATTACGCCAGGTGTAATTTACAAAGGTATTACTTGCTGAAGCTCCGGTAACACCTATTAGTTGATTTTTGGAATCATATACCATCGCTTCATATGAATGCGAGCCATTTCCCACAAAGTAAGATGCAATACTGCTTACAAGGCCATTTTTATTTAGGCTGAGGGTATCTGATTGAATGATATTCCCGCTGCTATCCATTACTGCCCTAAAAATAAAATTTCCACTATAGGTAAACAATCTTTTGCCTTTATACGGGGCTAAAGTAATTACAGATATTTTTTTGTCGGCATTGTATGATAGCCCATATTCACTGCTAATACTATCATTCGATTTTATGTCAGTGACCCTGCATTGAGCAGCATCACTATTATTGTCCTTCTTGCAGGAAACAAAGCACATGCTAAAACCGTAAAGCAACACGGCCAATAGAGCTGGTTTTTGCTGTTTCATATTAATGATGTTGGAAACGTTTTTAACAATATAACTGCGTACATGTATAAAATATTGTTCAACTGATTATATCCAGGGTAATTGCTGACAGTCCTAATGCACATCAGGTAAGATATATTAGAAAACAGTTTCCAAATTATTATTTCTCCGTTGTTTGTGTTCTTCACCAACAACCCTCGCGCGGGTCAGCTCACGGTGCAATTTTAATTTTTGAATTTAAAAACTACTCTTTCGGCTCCCACAGTTCCACCTTATTCCCTTCTATGTCTTGTATATGCACAAATTTCCCATAGTCCGATGCTTCTATTTCATCCAGCACCGTCACACCTTCTTTTTTCAACTCGGCTACCAGCGCCTCAATGTCCGCCACTCGAAAGTTGAACATATAAGCCTGTGTTCCCGTACCAAAGTATTTTGTGTCCTCAGCAAAAGGAGTCCACAGCGTATATCCCTTCTCCTTGGCAGGTTCTTCTTGTTGCCATTCCACTTTAGCACCGTATGGGCTGGTGTTTAAGCCGAGGTGAGTTTTATACCAATCATTCATTTTCTTGGGGTCCTTACATTTGAAGAAGATGCCCCCTATGCTTGTTACTCGTTTCATTTTTATCTCTTTAGTTGTTTGAGCAAATACTGAATTGAATGCGAAACCAAAATTGAATGACATCGCAATTATCAAAAATACTAATGCCTTCTTTTTCATATGTCAATATTAAACAATTATAACACATCTTTTATAGGGTGTCTATGTCCAAAGCAACTGGCATAAATTTATAAGCAGTAAAGGAAAAATATTTCAGATATGGAAAACATGAGCCGTAAGGAAGGACCAGTAACAAAGCGCATCGAAACGCAAACCTCTAAAATTCCGTCAGATATATTCTTGTTTGCCGCCCTGGCATCCATGGGTTTATCCATGACCTTAAAGTGTTTTAAGAAATCCCACACCGCGCTATTTGTAGGCCAGTGGGCCGCACCATTGCTCATTATGGGGCTTTACAACAAATTAGTTAAGGTAGAGGGCCACGACAAAGAAGACCATGGCCAATAAACCTTTAGAATAATTTCCCTACGTTGTTGGTGTTCGTCACCAACAACGCTTGCGGCAATGTTGAGGGCTTTGACTTTGTAATATAAAAAGGTAATTTACTTTGAAATTGTCCTTTTATACCACCTTTATGAAATCAACAGTTATTCACACAGGGCTAATTCTTTGCCTTTTATTCATGCCTGCGATATCTGCTTGTTGCTATGCGCAGAAGCCATTCCAAATAGACGAGCAAAGAATATTAAAAAATGAAAACCTTGATGGTTTCATTACACGGTTACAAACAGAACACTTTACTTTTTTTAATACAAAGGATAAAATCCCAACCTTTATAAAAGAGCAGCTTCCGATAAATGATTCGGATCTGGCAAACCCGGATGAGCCTTTTACTAGTTCAGATGTTGTGTTTGATGCTACTTTGCCCTTTAGACAATTAAGATTCGGGGCTATAAGCAATGATTTGGTGATACTTTCCTATATCAAAGAAGGTTTTGCCTCCTTTAAGGTAATTTGGCTTATAAAATATAAAAACAATACCGTTGAAGATGTATGGTTAAATCATACTTTTTGTGAAGACGTAAATTCAATAAAAGGTATATTGGATTGTCTAAATGAAAACTATAAAGACAAACCGGTAACCGGTCAAATGATTGAACATTAAATTTAGATGCTTCTCAAAATAAATATACTCCGGAAATCGATTTTTGCCTGAAAGTATTTGTGGTAAATAATTTCAGCGGATTGACACAGGGTATAATTGGGTATAAAAGGGTATAAAAGCTTCTGGGAGGGTAATGGCAGGGTATAGAAATGTAATGGGAAGTTATAAAGAGGTATAAACCAAAAACATCCCTTCCTCCCCTAAAGGGAGGTAAAATAATTGATAGGGCCAGCGTCATTAAGAACTTTGTTCCGCACTTACCAAACTGAAAGATTGGAACTACTGCAAGATACTATGATGCAGGAGGGGAAAACAAATAAACATATCCACATAGCCGAATGAATTAGGTAGGCCCCATACCCTTTCTGAATGCTATTGCCATGCTCAGTTCAAAAAACAGGGAAGACAAAAGAGCGGCAAATGCAAGTCCAAGAAGAACGCGAAGAAATTTAGGTAATACCTTTATTTTCCAGCATAACGGAATTGTGATAATAGGCGTAAAGAATACCGAAAAAAATAACAAGTTGCCGAAAAAGTCCATGGCTGTATAGGTTGCTTCTTATTGAAAATATTTCACGATTATCCGCTTTACACAGCCTACAGCAAAAATCAACCACCCAACAATCATAAGCAACAATGCTATGATGTAAAGTATTTTGTTTCTACACATTTTGTCGAAACACCCCATGGTACCAAGAAATGTAATAGCTCCAATTATTATCAGCTGCCAGGCGCGTTCCAGTTTTCGTTTTTTTATTTCATCTTTCGTCATAGCGTAGCTATTGGAGCATCTAGCATCTTCTTTATGATCGCGTGGAAATGGTATTAAATGACTGCACTTTAACAGAGACCTGCTGCCAGCTCACATCTGCTAATGTGTCCTTCAGGTTCACAGAGGTCCAGTTACCGCCAAAGTGCACATCGCGCAGATGTTTGGCCAAATGTTGTGAAAGGCTCATAAATTATCTGATAGCAATAAAATTATCAATTTTCAGATAATATTTGCATGTCCGGGGCAGGCAAAAACAGGAAAGTGGCGGAGTAATTTTCAAGTTGTATCTTTGCTCTCCGTCTGTAAAAAGAGATTTGTTAACTAATAAAGACTTTATGTCCTCAACCTGGTTTCGTCGTATAAAGAAAGGCATTGTAACCACCACACAGGAGAAGAAAGAAGCGCCGGATGGCTTGTGGCACAAATGTCCTGAGTGCAAAACCACCAGTACTGTAAAAGAACTGCACGACAACCTCTACGTTTGCCCCAAGTGTAACTACCATAATCGCATAAATGCTAAGGAATATTTTGATATCCTTTTTGATAATCATAAATACGAACGGCTGTTCGAAAATATAGTACCTAAAGATTTCCTGGGCTTTGTAGATATGAAGCCTTACGATGCCCGCCTGAAGGACGCACAGAAAACTACGCACCTGAAGGATGCCATGACAGTGGGCGTTGGTAAGATAAATGGCCATAACCTGGTCATAGCCTGCATGAACTTCAACTTCATCGGCGGTTCCATGGGCTCAGTGGTAGGCGAAAAGATAAGCAGGGGCATTGACTACGCCATAGCGCATAAAATGCCCTTCATGATCATTTCAAAATCGGGTGGTGCGCGCATGATGGAAAGCGCCTTCTCACTGATGCAAATGGCAAAGACATCGGCTAAGCTTACTCAGCTCGCAAAAGCACAGCTACCATATATCTCTCTAATGACAGACCCTACCACAGGGGGTGTTACTGCATCATACGCTATGCTGGGCGATATAAATATTGCCGAACCCAAGGCCCTCATAGGCTTTGCCGGTCCACGTGTGATAAAAGAAACCATAAAGAAAGACCTACCTGCCGGCTTCCAGCGTTCCGAGTTCCTGCTGGAGCACGGCTTCCTTGACTTTATAGTTGACCGTACCAATCTCAAATACAAGCTATCGCAGACAATAAGCTGGTTCATGAATGAGCACGCAGCTGCTTCCGGCAATAAATAAAAGACATTCTACCTGCTATAACCTTTGGCCGAAAACGTTTACATAAAGAACCGTCCTGCTACATTTGAATATGCCATAGAGGATAAGCTGACCGCGGGCATCATGCTCACCGGCTCAGAGATCAAGTCTGTGCGCAATGGCAAGGTGAGTTTCAACGATAGCTATTGCTTCTTCAGCCACGGCGAGTTGTGGATTAAAAGCCTGCATATAGCCGAGTACGTAAATGCTGGCTATGCTGGCCATGATCCTACCCGCGAACGTAAGCTGCTGCTTACCAAAAAAGAGCTGGGCAAATGGGAGCAAAAAATAAAGGAAAAAGGCCTCACTATCGTACCGCTCAGCATGTACATAAATGAAAAAGGATTTGCCAAGCTGGACATAGGGTTAGGCCGTGGCAAAAAAGTACACGACAAGCGCGAAACTACCAAAAACCGGGAAGCAGAAAGGGAAATGAGACGCTACCTGAAGTAGGCCTTATTTACGCCACAGGTTGCGCGGTATCATCACCCCCAGGTTCAGTATCATTTCATAAGTACCGAATGCCTGCTTTGCAGTACCCTCGTATATCTTAAGGTTTGAGTAGCGTGCGTAGTCCAGCTTGTTGCAATACTCCACGTAAACGATCTTAAAGAAAGTAGCCTTTATAGTAGCCTCCACGCCGGTATTCCAGCCACCCAGCTGAAAATGTGGGTCATTAGCCTGCCCGAAAAGACTGTTCTGAACATGCGGTACCACAGGGCCTATGCCTATCTTGCCAAGGGCGTCTAGTCTCATATTGCCATCCTTACTTTCTATAATATTGAGGCGCTTTACCAGGTTGATAAGGAAGAAATTTGCACCATTGTTCAGGTAATAATAAAACCCGTTAGACTCTTGAAAGTTCACCGTTGTATCTACTACGCGGTCACCCAGGCGGCCCTTTACATGGGCATTTTGTGGTTCCTGAGCTACGAACTTAGTATGGTCAAAATTCAGTTCTATAGCCCAGCCCTTTTCTTCATTAAAGAAATAGCCCAGCCTGTAGTTGTACTGTGGTATACTGATAGCCTGGTTGAAGATACCATTATCCCAGCCCTTATGGTCATGACCTACTATGTTCACCATTGTATAGTCATTGCCCAGTGCGGATTGCTTTACTTTTATATCGCTATGCGTATACCATTCGGTATTGTAGCCCCATGAGAAATAGAAAGAGCCTTTCTTGTTCTTATGTTTTGATTGAGTAACCGTCTGGTTGGTTTCTGTACTTGCAGTTTGCGCCAGCACTGTAAGTGGGAATAAGCCAAACAGGCAGAGGATCAGGGATTTATTCATACACGATTTTCAATTGCAGCTGCAAAATAACTACAAGTACCTGAAAATTGGATATTTATATTATTTTACTACAAATCCCTAAGCGCTATTCCACCTCTTCCTTAAAGTTAATGCCATGGTGGTGCAGCTCAGTAAGCACAGGCCTATAAACGGAAGGCATATTAGGAATATTAACCCCTGCAGGAGCTGAGATCTTCTTATTGAGCAGCAGCTTTGTAAGTACTGCCATAGGCAATCCCACGGTCTTTGCCATGGCAGAATGCTCGCTGTCTTCCCCCTTTATCACCATACTGCTTGAGAGCTTAATCTTCTTATCCTTATGTATGTACTCTACCTCATGCTGCATCACAACCATATCCCGGTCGGCAGGCTGCATTTTCCATTTATCAGACAATAGGTCTAACAATAGCTCGGCGGAGCAAATTTTGCCTTTCTTTAGCGGCCTCTCTTCAAAAAGCCCCAGCCATTCTAGCATAGCTATTACTTTGCTATCACCTGTGAGCTCAAGTTTATTTGTTATGTGATCCTGTAGTGTAATATTATTTTCGTAACCTGACTTATTCTTCAACCACGAAGCATAGGTTTGCCCCCCGCCATCAAAGGTGTCTTGGTCATTAGTAAGTCCCAATGCTATAATAGCTTCCCAGCCTTTGCAGAAACCAGGGTGTCGTAAGGTAGCACGCATAAAGGTTTTCACTTCCGGTATGTCATATAGCTCTAAGTAGCGCATCGAGTCCCGATTGGGATAATAGGCAAAGGAGCCCATGTCGTCGACCCTTATCTTCTTATTGTTCTTAAATATCTCGGCGTAGGGCACAGTTACCTCCTTTCCGTTCGAAAGGTATTTGGCACCGTCCGCACCCGCCGTTATGATGTTTTTAGGGTTCCAGGTAAATTTATAATGCCATGGATTATTATCAGATTCCGGCGCTATAAGCCCACCACAGTAAGATTTGAATGAAGTAATAACAGATGCTACGCGTTGTATACTATGGATGATCTGGCTGGCAGTCATATGGTCTATGCCGGGGTCAAGGCCCATTTCGCACATAAACACAAGCCCCGCATCCTTTACAGCCTTATCCATTTCTTTCATTTCTGGCGAAACGTATGACGAGGTAATAAGGTTCTTCTTATACTTTAAACAGTCCTTTGCCAGCAAAATATGCAGATTGGGAGGCATAAGAGAAACCACTATATCAGCGCGTTTTACAAGTGCCTCACGATCAGTATTATTTGTAATATCAATTACGGCTGCCTCGGCAAAAGGGCTACCATTTATTTTATTTTCAATATTTTCTAAACTGCCATCCGCCACTATAACCTTCCACTTGTTGCGCGATGCAATAGATAGAAGATACTGGATCAGATATATAGACGACTTTCCGGCACCTGCGATCAAAATTGTACGCATATTTCTATTAAAAAGTTATTAAAGCAAAAGCCCAAAATAAATAATATTATTGCACATTGTGCGCTCTCTCATGCATACAATCCGGTACCTGATTCCGCAAATGTAACAAAGTAAAGGTATATAAAGATATGACTCAAATTTGGAGACATAACGATTTAAGTTTGAATGCAATAAACGCACTTAGCCTCAATACAATGGCTGAAGTACTGGATATAAAATTTGTTTCTATAGAAGAAAAATTGCTACGTGCTACTATGCCTGTAAATCACACCACACACCAGCCCTATGGTTTGCTGCACGGCGGAGCTTCAGCAGCCCTTGCTGAAACTGTGGGAAGCGTTGCATCGTCCCTTTGTATAGACCGGGAAAAAGAAATATGTGTGGGCATAGAAATTAATTGCAACCATATACGGGGGAAAAAAGAGGGCATTGTAACGGCCACAGTAAGTCCTTTGCACATTGGCATAACGACCCATGTATGGGATATTAAAATAACGGATGAGCGGGATAAGCTGATATGCGTAAGCAGGCTTACCGTTTCTGTACTGAAAAAGCCCTGAAGATGGGCATTGTAACAGGGTTGTCAGATATTTATCAACACATGTTGATAAGCACCGGTAAACGCCGAAAATGCGGCGTTTTTTCCTTATATTTGCATATCTTTTTTTAATCCCAGATATGGATCAAAACAACCAGGATTTAACGCCTCAGGATGCTCCTGAGCAGCCGAGTAAGATTTTACAGATTAACATAGAAGAGCAAATGAAAACCGCCTATATCGACTATTCAATGTCGGTAATAGTGGGCCGCGCATTGCCCGATGTAAGGGACGGTCTGAAACCGGTACATCGTCGTGTGCTTTTTGCTATGTATGAATTGGGAAATACTTATAACAAACCACATAAAAAATGCGCCCGTATAGTGGGTGAAGTATTGGGTAAATATCACCCACATGGCGATACATCAGTTTATGATGCTATGGTGCGTATGGCCCAGCCCTGGAGCATGCGCTATATGATGATAGATGGCCAGGGTAACTTTGGCTCTCAGGATGGTGACGGACCGGCCGCCATGCGTTATACGGAGTCGCGCCTGCAGCGTATAGCTGAAAGTGTGCTGGATGATCTGGATAAGGAAACCGTAGATTTTTCATTAAACTTTGACGACTCACTGCAGGAGCCAACCGTGCTTCCCAGCCGTGTGCCGCAATTGCTTATAAATGGTTCATCGGGTATTGCCGTGGGTATGGCTACCAACATGATGCCGCATAACCTGACAGAAGCCATAGATGGTTGTATTGCTTATATAGACAATAAGGAAATAACCATTGATGAGCTGATGAAGTTTGTTAAGGCCCCTGATTTCCCAACCGGCGGTATCATTTACGGTATTGAAGGTGTAAAACAGGCTATGCATACCGGCCGCGGCAGGGTGGTGATACGTGGTAAAGTAAACGTGGAAGCAACCAAAAACGGTAAAGAACAAATAGTAATAACAGAAGTGCCTTACCAGGTAAGCCGCGATGCGCTGGCTGAAAAAATAGGCTACCTGGTAAATAATAAGATCATCGAAGGTATTACTCATATTGCCAATGAATCTAATAAGGAAGGTACCCGTATAGTGGTGGAGCTACGTCGCGATGCGGTGGCACAGGTTATCATAAACCAGCTATACAAATACAGCGAGCTGCAGACCTCTTATGGTATTAACAATGTAGCCCTGGTTGGCGGCCGTCCTAAAACACTTAATCTTAAAGACCTGATTTCGGAGTTTATCAGCTTCCGTCATGAAGTAGTGGTGCGTCGTACAGAGTATGAACTACGTGAGGCAGAAAAGCGTGCACATATTTTAGAAGGTTACCTGATAGCACTCGATCATCTGGATGAAGTAATAGCCCTGATACGCGGCTCGGTAAATCCTGATGAGGCTAAGAGTGGCCTGATGGTTCAGTTTGGCATGAGCGAAATACAGGCCAAAGCCGTACTGGAGCTGCGCCTGCAGCGCCTTACCGGCATGGAGCGTGACAAAATACGCGAAGAGCATGCTGAGCTGATGAAACTGATAAGCCACCTGAAAGAAATCCTTGGGGACGAAGGCATTCGCTACCAGATAATAAAAGACGAGCTGCTGGAAGTGCAGAAGAAATATGGTGATGAACGCAAGAGCGAAATCCACTACATGGCCAATGAAATGCGCATTGAAGACCTGATAGAGGAAGAGGACGTGGTAATTACCATTTCTCATCTGGGTTATATAAAACGCACCTCACAGGCTGAATATCGCGCACAGCGCCGTGGTGGCCGTGGCGCAATGGCTGGCCGCACACGCGATGAAGATTTTATTGAACATCTGTTTGTTGCGTCTACGCACCACACTTTGTTGTTCTTTACAGAAAGAGGCCGCTGCTACTGGCTGAAGGTGTACGAAATTCCTGAAGCGGATAAGAACGCCAAAGGACGTGCAATACAAAACCTCATACAGCTACCGGCGGATGATAAAATACGCACCATTATTGACATACCTAACCTGGAAGATAAGGAGTACATAGAAAATCACTGTGTAGTACTGTGTACCAAACAGGGTGTGATAAAGAAAACTTCTCTTGAAGACTTTAGCCGCCCAAGAACAAATGGTATCAATGCCATTACCATACAGGATGGCGATCAACTGCTGGATGTATCATTGACTGATGGCAATAGCTATATAATGATGGCTGTGAAATCGGGCAGAGCGATCTGTTTCCCTGAGGATAAAGTACGTACTACAGGCCGCGGCGCAATAGGCGTATTTGGTATAGAGTTGGATGAACAGAATGATGAAGTGATAGGTATGATATGCTTGTCTAAAAACAGCACTACCAAAAACATACTGGTTGTTTCGGAGAAAGGCCTGGGTAAGCGTACACCATTCCTTGAAAAGGTGGAAGCAGAAAATACAGAAGACCTGTCCAACACAGTAGAAATAGAAGATGCTGAAGGTAATAAACATAAATACCAGCTTAGCTACCGTATCACAAACCGCGGTGGTAAAGGCGTGAAGACAATAAATATCACTGAAAAAACAGGGGCGCTTGTAGGGCTATTGGCTGTAGAAGAAAAAGATGACCTGGTAATAACTTGTCGTTCAGGTATTACTATACGTATGAGTGTAGAGAACATAAGGGAAGCAGGCAGAGCTACGCAGGGCGTAAAACTGATAAACCTTGATGAAGGTGACGAAATAGCAGCTATTGCGCGTATTGAAGAACAGGATGTGAGTGACGAAGGGGAAGGCGATGAAGAAAATGGCGCTAGCGTGACAGATTTGAACCCCGCTCCCGAACAATAAATATTTAATCAATTTAGTTTAAAGAAAATCTTCCATTTCTGCGTGGGAGATTTTCTTTAATAAACGCACAATACAACTGAAATCACCTAAAAGAAATGTAATGAAAAAAATATTACTTTTTGTTGCACTAAGTTCCTTAACCCTGCCGGCACTGGCACAGGAAAAGAACGTAACATCTGCTAAGGAAGCACTTACTATCGACTTCGATACGCTGAAAGCAAAAGAATATATAGATAAGGCGGTACAGGACCCAAGTACAAAAGGCGAAGCAAAAACCTGGTGGGTAAGGGCCGGTATTTACCTTGCCATGCAAAGTAGCGGAAAGTATAAAAGTTCCGGTCCTTATAAGGAAGCTACAACTTCGCTAATAAAGGTAATAGAGATCAAGCCTGACTATCAAAAAGAAGAGGTGAACATGAATTTGCTTTCTTGCGCTTACCTGTATTTTAATGAAGGTATCGAAGACTACAATGCGAGGAAATTTGACGATGCGATTGAGCAGATGAAGCAAGTAGTTAATATACACGACCTGCAAGGTGGCAAAAGATTCAGCAATAAGTCTTTCGACACTATTGCGGCTAAAGCTAAATATGTAATGGCTAACAGTGCCTATTATGGCAACCACTACGATGAAGCTATTACTTACATTAATGATATCAAAACCAGTCCGTATATACAGGAGCCAGTCCTATACATGAATTTATCTGAAATATATGATAAACAAAAGAAAAATGCCGAATCAATAGCTGCGTTGGAAGAGGGTAGAAAAGCATTTCCTGATGATAAATCACTGCGTATTGCTGAGATAAATTATTACATAAAAAGCGGGCAGCAGGATGTGCTCATTAAAAAACTGGAAGATGCAGTAGCAAAAGAACCTAACAATGCAGAACTACAGGCAATATTGGGTAACGGCTACGAACAGCTTGCTTTTCCCAAAGATGCTGCCGGCCACGACCAGCCAAAGCCTGCTAACTATAGCGAGTACGTAACAAAGGCCGAAAACGCTTACCAGAAAGCAATAGATGCAACACCAGATAATGCAGCCAATAACATGAAAGCTGTTTACAATTATAATCTTGGTGCACTGTACTTCAATGAAGGTACCGTTTACAATTCCCAGATGAGAGACCTGACTACTGCCGAGCAAAAGAAATATGATGACCTGAAAGCTAAAAGAGACGCGCTCTTTACAAAATCCCTTCCTTACCTGGAAGGCACTTATAATGCTTTAGATGTAAAAGCAGGCACATTAAGCAGCGACGATAAAACCAGCTATATTTCAAGCATGATGGCTTTGCAAAACATTTATGCTATACAAAACAAACTGGATAAAGCAGGCGAAATGAAAAAGAAGATTGCTGCTGCGAGAGCGCATTAATTTTAGACTTTGTTCGCATAAACAGGTTATTTCTTAAACAGAAATAACCTGTTTTTATTTACGATAAAAACTTGAAATGTTAAGACTACTAAATACCTAAAAACATAATGTATTTAGCAAGGATAATAAGTTATCTTTGGGCAAATTTTTAGAGTTGTCAATTTCAGTTAATAAGTTAAACATTGTTCGTTTCGCTCCACGCAATGGCGAAGGTTTTTACGATACAGTAAAGAAGAATATAGATAAATATTTCAGCGAAAATAATCTTACCTCTTACGGGAACAAGGCAATGAAGTGGAAAACAGTAGCGATGATATCTCTGTTTTTCGGTCCATATGCATTTATCGTTTCAGGTTTGGCTGCAGTTAGTCCCTTCCTGTTTTTCTCGTTATGGTTTCTTATGGGGCTAGGCATGGTTGGTATTGGCTGCTCCGTGCATCACGATTCCAATCATGGTTCATACTCTACCAACAAGTATGTAAATAAGTACATCGGTGATGTAGTGAACATAGTAGGCGGCTATGATGTAACATGGAGAATACAGCACAACATACTACACCATACTTACACCAATATTGAAGGTTTGGATGAGGATATAGATGCTGGCATGCTGCTGCGTTTTTCTCCGCATAGCAAGCGCTATAAAGTGCATCGTTTCCAGCACATATATGCGTGGTTCCTTTATTGCCTGCTCACACTGCAATGGGTAACTTATAAAGACTATCGCCTGTTGTTTGCATATAACAAGAAGGAATTATTGCGCAAAGAAAAGATAAGCTTAAGAAAAGCGCTTATAGAATTGAGCATTTATAAGATTATCTACTTTGGCTACATACTGGTGTTACCTATCATTTTCTCAGGCATGCCATGGCAATATGTAGTATTGGGCTTTCTTATCCTGCATTTTGTAGCAGGCTTTGCACTTTCTACTATCTTTCAGCTGGCACATGTAATGGAAGAAGCAGAATTTCCAGCTCCAGGCGCTGATAGGAAGATGGAAAACAATTGGGCTGTACATCAATTACTCAATACAATTAACTTTTCACCACGCAGCAGAATATTTTCCTGGTTCATTGGTGGTTTAAATAACCAGATAGAACATCATTTGTTTCCATATATATGCCACGTGCATTACAAGCAGCTTTCAGTAATAGTAAAGTCTGCTGCAGCAGAGCATGGCCTGCCATACAAAGTAGAACCTACTTTTATGCACGCATTGTGGCAACATGCCAAAATGTTAAGAAAATTAGGCAAGCGCTAAAAAAAGATATCTAAGTATTGGTTTTTTTAAACTAAATGCTATCTTTGGTATTACTCTTTTATTTATTTAAATTTTTTTACAGTGCAAACACAAAAATTAACCGGAACTGTAAAGTTCTTCAATGAAGGCAAAGGTTTTGGCTTCATTAAACACGACGAATCAAATCAGGAAACATTCGTTCACGTAAGCGGTCTCAGGGACCAGGTGAAAGAAAATGACCGTGTTGAATTCGAATTACAGCAAGGCCGCAAAGGAATGAACGCAGTTAATGTTCGAGTTATACGCTAAGATCATTTGAGAACCTTTTACACAAGACCGGAATCTTCCGGTCTTTTTTATGCCTCAGAAAAGACGTAATTGAAATCCTTTGGGCTTTTGTTTCGGTGGCTTTGCGTCACCCATCACCGTTTTACCACCATATTTCCACGACTCATCCCTTTCATGCTGTATCAGTTGTTCAAAATTACTGTTAGGTTTAAAATCTCTTTCCAGCATTTGCGCTGCTTTTGACAAGTTTTTTATCGCTGCACTTTTATCTGCGTGGCCCAATTTGGCACGATTGACAGCCGTCTCAAGTGTCTGAATAGTTTCATCATACACCTTTGTAGGCACCGGGAATGGGTGTCCATCTTTACCGCCATGTGCAAATGAAAAGCGGGCAGGGTCTTCAAAACGGGAAGGAGTACCATGCACCATTTCACTAACAAGTGTCAACGACTGAAGTGTTCTCGGCCCCAAACCTTCCAGTAGTAACAGTGACTCCATATCAAGTCCTTCCTTTTCATGTGCCACAGCCAATATAGAGCCCAATCTCTTCAAATCCACATCTTTTGCCTTCACATCATGATGCATCGGCATTAGCAGGTTTTTTATTTCTGGCAATAGTCTGCCGGGATCTTCCTTTGTGAGCTGCAATATGCCGGCGCGCGTACCATCGGCTTGTTTATCCGTAATATTTAGTATTTGCCCCTGGCTATGCCCATAGATAAAGGTATGAGGCTCTTCAACAAATGATTTTAGGGCAGGCGAGTGCCAGTGATAGCGTCTTGCCATGCCGTTAGCATCATTCATTCCTTGTTGTATCACTGTCCATTCTCCTTCATTGCTCAGTATAAAAGAGTGAATATATAACTGGTAACCATCCTGTATAGCAGTATTATCTACTTTGGCTGATAGCTTGCTGCTGCGCACCAGCAAATCTCCATTCAGGCCTGTTTGTTCAGCAATTTTTAGCAGTTCAGCAGGCGTTTCTCTTGAATATTTTCCTTTACCGCCACATATGTATATGCCCAAGTCTTTTGCACGCGGGTTTACGGAACGCTTTAATGCCCCCATTACCGATGTTGTAATGCCGGATGAATGCCAATCCATGCCCAATACGCAACCTAAAGCCTGAAACCAGAAAGGATTGCTTAAACGGGATAGAATAGCACTTTTGCCATATTCCATGACAATTGCCTCAATAATTGCTACCCCTAACTTGCTCATGCGCTCATAAAGCCAGGGAGGCACCTGGCCATAGTGTAAAGGCATATCAGCATATGAACGGGACATATCGCAAATTACTGAAAATAGTAAAATTGTCAAATAATATGACAATAATGTTATAGGCAAAAAAAACACGCTGCAGTGCAGCGTGTCTGAACAAAAAACGTATGTAGGAAAACTATTTAACTTTCACCTTAACGGCATTTAAGCCTTTCTTTCCGTTTTCTACTTCGAATGTTACAACATCGTTTTCGCGGATCTCGTCTATGAGACCTGAAACGTGAACGAAAATGTCTGCTGCACCGTTTGACGGTTTAATGAAACCAAAACCTTTTGTTTCATTGAAAAATTTTACTGTACCTTCTTGCATTGTATTAATTTAAAAAATGTGACTAAAGGTATAACTAATATATTTATAAATCAAAAAAATATTGAAATCAGGTAAATACTTAATCTTTTCTTCACAAATGGCCACATTGTGAGTTATGTATATACTAATCTTAACGGGATAAGTTGATTCCTTTCCGGGTCCCATACCTTTAGCTTCATACATTGACTCATAGCCTTTGGTGACAGGAAAGTACGTTTGGCCTGTTGCAGCTCAGGTATGGCAGCCATCGTCTCCGGTAGCCGGTAAAATGGTATGCGCGAATTAATATGATGTATGTGGTGGTAACCTATATTAGCAGTTATCCAATTTAAAAGCGGGCTCATTACCATAAAGCTGGAAGACTCCAACGCAGCTCCTTCATAAGTCCAATCTGTATTTGCGGAAAAGGTAACTCCCGGAAAATTATGCTGCGCATAGAATAGATAGGCACCTACACCAAATGCAAGAAAGAATGGGAAGAAGGCAGTAAGGAACCATGCTTGCCAGCCACCAAAGTAAAACAGCAAAACAGAAGCAGTAAGGTGTAGTAATAATGCCAGCAACGAATCCCAATGTTTACGCGGCGAGCTCAAAAACGAGTTTAGACACATGCCTATCACAAACATGGTTATATAGCCGAATATCATGGTTATTGGGTGCCGGGTTGCCAGGTAGACTCTGCGTTCACCAGGTGTCATGGCTAGAAATTTATTTTTGGTTGCTATAGGGTAAGAACCAATGCTGGCACTAAATAATTTGGAATTGTGCTTATGGTGGTGGTCATGAGAACGTTTCCATATGCTGACAGGAGCAAGAGTGTATACACCAAAAATAGAAAAAATGACTCTTGCCAGCGGCGATTTATTGAGAATAGAGTGGTGCAGGTAATCGTGGTAAATAATAAATGTGCGTATCACCATAAGTCCTGCGCAAATACTGCAAAGTAACCTCAGAAAAAAACCGGGTAATAACAAGGTGCCAAACAGAAAAGACAACAAAAGCACAAAGGCCACTATTGTGTGCTTCCAGCTCTCACTGCGTATTTCCTTCGCGAAAGGTTTAGTAGCTAATATCAGCTCTTTACCTGTTCTCATACAATTCAATATTTTAAAAATTAGTTAGTAACGCGCTTATGTTTCCAGCGCTTATGAGACCACAGCCATGTTTCCGGTTGCGCAATAATATCACGCTCCAGTCTCTGGGTATGCAGCCTTGTTATTTCTTCGTTTTCAGTAGTGGCGGGGTGTTCGCAAAGCATTTCTGCATTCAGCTCATAGTATCCTCTCTTCATCCTTTTCACATTTACATATACTATCGGGTAGTTTATTTTTTTTGATATTACCTCAGTGCCTTTAAAAACAGGTGTGTCTTGGTTTAAAAATCTTACCCAATATGCATTATCCGGAGCAGGCGTTTGATCTGCAATAAAAGCCGTTGCGTTCAGCTCGTCTCTCTGTGTCAGCATAGTCCGAAAGGTATCCTTCATAGCTATAAGCTTTGTACCAAAGTGACTGCGCATTTTATACATCAGCCCATCAAACTGTTTATTGCGCAACGGATGGTAGATAACGTACAGTTGGTGCCTGCAGCACAAGCTAAAAGTGTTGCCTGCCCACTCCCAATTGCCCAGGTGTCCCAGAACAAGTATTACACTTTTATTTTCATTGGCTAATATGTCAAAGAGCTGTTTCCCTTCAGGGTGAAAATAGCAGTGCTTCAGCATGCTCTTTTTACTAATGGTCAGGGTCTTAAATGTTTCAAGGAACAGGTCACATAAATAACGGTAATACTGCTTACATATTTTGTTTATTTCTTGTTCGGTCTTCTCAGGAAAGGAGTTTTTAAGATTATTCAGCACCACTTGCTTTCTGTATCCCATAATGTGAAACAGAAATATGTACATACCATCTGATAGGAAATATAGTACGCGAAATGGCAAAGCCGACAATAAATAAATGAACGGCAGGGCTATATAATAAAAAACTACTTGCAAGAGAAATTATCTATACCGCCAAAGATAAATTTTATGGAGCAACAACACTAACGCCTGGTAAACTTTAAATAATATTTAATTAATTATTATCAACTGATATTTTTAAAGCAATTTGCGCTCAACAAGCTTTTTTTCCGCATTAGACACACATAAGCTTGAAGCTTTTTCATAATGCGCGCGCGCTTTGGCAGCCTCGCCTGTTTGTGTATATAGTTCGCCTAATATGGCATGCAGTAAGTAATACTCATTCAGGTAGTTAATACCAGGTATCTCCCGTATGCTCTCCAGCGCTTTTTCTGGGCCCAGCAGTTCATTTACAGCTACAGCACGATTCAGCAAAACCACCGGCGAGGGTATTATTTGCTTTAGAATATCATAAAAAGATAAAATAGCGTCCCAATCTGTATCCTCATATTTGGTTGCTTTGCAATGTTCATAAGCTATCGCCGCCTCTAGGTGGTATCTGCTTACATTTATTCCTATCGAGGCCGCATTAAGGCATTTCTTACCGCGCGCTATCATTTCTTTATTCCACAGGCTACGGTCTTGTTCTTTCATCAGCAGCAGATTTCCGTCCATGTCTGTGCGCCCGGGCAGGCGCGCCGTGTGTAGATATAGTAAAGCCAGCAGAGCACAGGTACGTGGTTGGCCCACTGCAGGATGCTCTGCAAGTAGGGTACACAAGTTTATACTGTCTGCAGCCATATCCTGGCGCACTAGTGAGTTTTGAAATGAAGTACTATGTGCTTCATTAAATAACAGGTATATTGTTTCCAATACATTGTCAAGTCTATTTTCAAGGGCAGCACCCATAGGAATCTCCAGCTTCAGATTATTTTCCCTAAAGGCTTGTCTGGCTCTATATAGTCGTTTCTCTATAGTATCTGATGTGCAGATAAAAGCACGGGCTATTTGCGGCACTGAAAAGCCACAAAGTGTTTTTAGTATCAGGGCAATTTGTCCTTCTCTCGGTATAGCAGGATGGCAACATGCAAACATCATTCTCAACTGATCATCCTTTATCTCATCATCATTGAAGCATTCATCCAATGTAACAGCTGCGGAATATTCTGATTCAAGCAAGGACGATATATCTGTCGCAAATGTTTTTCGCCTGCGATGTTTTCGCACTATATCTATAGCACGGTTGCGTGCAGCACTAAAAAGCCAGGCGGCAGGATTATCCGGAATACCGGTCAGCTCCCATTGCTGCATGGCCTTTAACAGCACATCCTGCACTGCATCTTCAGCCATACTTAAGTTATGTGCACCAAAAATGCGCGTAAGCACAGCCACCAGCTTACCGCTTTCCGTGCGCGATAAGCTCGCTATTAACTGCAATACATCAACTTTTATATATGCTGCGTCCTCCATATTCTATTGGGAACCGGCCAAAAATAAAATAGCTCCACCCTAAGGTGGAGCTACAAATTAACTTAAATAAATTACATATCCATTTTAGCCACTTCACGTACTTCTAATGAACCATCAAAATGGAAAATGGGACAACCTTTGGCCACTTCCACCGCTTCGTTATAGTCTGTCGCGTTTATCAGAACGTAGCCATTCGCCACTTCCTTACCTTCTGCAAATGGGCCATCTGTAATCTTTATAGCCTTGCCTGTCATCGTCTTGCCATCACCGGTTAGTGGCTGGCCGCCTAAGAATTTACCTGTTTTGGCCAGTTCACCTACCCAGTTTTTCCAGTTCTCCATATCCCGTGCTATTTCTTCCTGTCTGTTTGGGCCTTCAGGCACACCACCGCCGCGAAAAATAAAAAGATACTCTTTCATGTTGTTATTGTTTTAAAGTTAAAGAAATGAATGATTGATTGACTACCTGTAGCTCATAGCAGGGTAACCAAGCTGCCTGCGCAGCAGCGACATCTGGCCTATGTGGTAAGCTTCATGATGCAGAATGAATTTAATAAAGCCCGCCATAGATTCTTCAGCTACTGGTGTAGGAAATGGAGCAGGGGAGTTTAAAACCTCTTCGTTCAAAGCAGCTATTTTAGGACGCACTGCTGCCGTCACCTGGTTCCACTCATGCTGCAGATCAGCCAATGCAGGATAGCTTGCATTAGTATCCAGGCCTTTTCTATTGGCAAAAAGCTCAGCATACTTTTCAGTTGTTTGCACGCCCAGCACATTACCCAGTAAATGCCTGGTAGACACCAAATGCCCTGCAACCCAGCTTAGGTGGTTTGTGTCGTTTATCCTTTTTGTATCATTTGCACCGTTTACACCAACTATTGTATTTGTAAACAAATGGCTCTGTAGGTCAAATGCCGGAATAAATAAGTTGTTTTCCATGTTTTTGCTGTTTATATATAGAAGACGCCACACTTCCCAAAAACCGGACAAAACTTTTAAATATTTTCTTCCGCGGGCACCGGCATCTCGGTCTCTGCCGTCTCTTTAGTAGATAAATGATATTTTTTAAGAGATGGGATGGCAAAGAATATGCTCAAAAACATCAGCACTGCTCCGGCCATAAACGCCGCACCAGGGAAATAAACAGGTGCAGCCTTGCTGGTAAACCATGCAAAAAGGTTATTCATCAATAATGGTCCAAAAATGAAAGTAAGACTCATGAGACTGGTAAGGCCACCTTGCAATTCGCCCTGCTCATTATGCGGTACTTGAGACGATATAATGCTCTGCAGCGCAGGCCCCGCAATGCCGCCTAAACAATAGGGAACTAAAAAGGCAAACATCATCCAGCTTTTATCTGCAAAGGCAAAAAGCACCAGTGCAACAGCGTACAATGTCAGTCCAACATACACAGAATTCTTTTGCCCGAAAGCAGGGATCGTATACCTTATAAGCCCACCTTGCACCAGTGCAATGAGAAGACCTACAACAGATAAAGAGTAACCTACCATCTTAGGGTTCCAGTTAAATCTGAGCATTGTAAAATATGGCCAGGTCGATTGAACAGACTGTGCAGCTAAATAGATGAGCGTGAACGAAACAATAAGCCCGGATATGATTGGATATCGCTTTAATTGCTTTAGCGTATTAAAAGGGTTAGCGCTTTTCATTGTAAAGTCCCTGCGAACATTTTTATCTAACGATTCAGGAAGGATAAAATAGCCATAAAGGGCATTTAGCAAGCTAAAGCAACCTGCTACAATAAATGGTACCCGCACTCCCCACTGGCTAAAAATGCCGCCAATAGCCGGACCAATAATAAAGCCCAGACCAAAGGCTACTCCTATAAGCCCAAAGTTCTGTGCTCTTTTTTCAGGCACGCTTATATCTGCAATATATGCCGTTGCAGTAGTGAAGCTGGCCCCACACATTCCCGCAATAATGCGACCTACAAACAACCAGGCAAGCGTAGGTGCCAACGCCTGGAAAAATAATCGACGCCTAGGCCCAGCAGAGAAATTAACAATATAGGTCGCCGGCCAAAATGATCACTCAGGCGTCCGAGAACCGGCGAACAGAAAAATTGCATAATAGCATAGCTTATACTCAACCATCCGCCCAGCGTAGACGCTTTACTGAGCGACGCCCCCGTAAGTTGTCGTATCAAAGTCGGTATAATAGGTATAACTATGCTAACACCTATTACATCTATAAGTATCGTAATAAATATAAACCCTAAGGCATTGGTACGCTTAACTGTCATGAGTGATATGTTTCCGGTAAAACTATAATCGCATATACTTATGCACACACACTATTCGGTAAATTACACTGTTTTGTCGGTAAGCACTTTTATCTTTCTATTATTTACAGAAATGTTATATCTGTCCTTCGTTTTAATAAACTAAAACAGATGCATTAACTTTATCTGCCTGCAATCATTTAACAGGCAATAGCATATGAAAAAACTGGCTTTTATACTTTTTATATTTACTACATGGCAATGCCAGGCCCAAAGCGCCGGAAATGATGTGAAAAAATATGGCCTGAAGGGCAAAGTGAAAGTAATGGAAGAAGCCAGGTTTCCATATACAAAGGAAGTAAACGGCGAATGGAGTGTAGTAGATACTGTTTTTTACAATGTAGACCGTTACTCTTTTGACGAAAGTGGTAAACTAATTACCCTGGAAAATATACACTACCAGGTAGCCGGAAAAAGGGGCACTAATTCCACCATCACAAAATTTAGCTATAAGGATGGTAAAATTTCCGGATCTAAAACCTACAGTGAGCAGGGTGCACTCCTAAGCGAGTCAACTGTAACATGGCTGGCAGCAGACAAGTATAAGGACATATATAAAACAGCGGAAACAAACGATGAGGTAGAGCATACTATTGATAAGGATATGCGCAATAAACAAACTATTGCGAAACGTTTCGACAAAGCCGGCCGCTTGGTGGCATCTATAACCACAACTTTTGAATATGACAAGCAGGGACGTGCAACCAAATCAGTAATTACCGATGCCCAGTCTAAAAACACTTATCATTTTGACTTTAAACCACTAGGGGCGGAGGACGAAAATGGCAACTGCAGCAAAGTGCTCTTTACAGAAGAAAAATCTGCCATGCCCAACCAGTTACTTTTATACACTTACGAGTATTATAATTAATACAATATATATTCTGGAATAGAACAAACATTAATAATTCACCTATCTCTTCTTCCTGATTGCCTATCCATATATCTGTATATAATTCTTGCTAAAGGGTAGGGAACAACCCTTGATGCCATTCCATTTGTACGTTTTTTACGTTTTTCAAGATCACAAACATTATCGCATATTGCATATGTGACAATATTGCAGTATGCTTTCGCAGTACAAAAATACCAATATATAACTGCATTAAAACTGTTATTCATATAATCATAAACACATGCAGTTATACATTTGAATTTAATTTACATTTAGTTGAAAATCAAACATGTTATGTTAACATTTTAAAAATCAAATAATTGCATGTATTTCATTTCAGTCAAAAATTAGAATACAAGTCAAGAATTGAAGTTCTGACAATCGGAAAGCAGGGCACATCAGACGCTTAATTCAGCATTTTTTAACTTCTATAAATTAGCATATTTACCTTTTTATTAATCATATTACATCTTTAAAATGCTTACCTTTGCAACTCCTAAAAAATCGGTTTTTCGACTTTTAGAGAGGATATTCGCATTTGTTACTATTTGAATTTTATTTTTCTATATGATTTTTGTTAATAATGTCTCGCTGCGTTATGGCAAGCGTGTGTTGTTTGAAGATGTAAACCTGAAGTTCACTGAGGGAAACTGTTATGGTATAATAGGTGCCAACGGCGCCGGTAAATCTACTTTCCTTAAGATCATTTCTGGCGAAATCGACCCGTCTACAGGTAGAGTAGAAATATCTAAGGATCAGCGCATGAGTGTGCTGAAGCAAAACCACTACGAATTTGATGAGATCACCGTACTGGAAACAGTAATGCGTGGCAATACTACATTATATGAGGTAATGAAGGCCAAAGATGCCATTTATGCTAAGGAAGATTTTACCGAGGACGATGGTATAAAGGCAGGGGAGCTGGAAGCACAATTTGCTGAAATGGACGGCTGGAACGCCGAAAGCGATGCAGCTATGCTGCTGAGCAACCTGGGTGTAAAGGAAGAATTTCATTCCAAGCTGCTGAAAGAACTGGACGGCAACCAAAAGGTGCGCGTGCTCCTGGCGCAGGCATTGTTCGGCAATCCGGACATACTGTTGCTCGATGAACCTACCAACGATCTGGACCTTGAAACCATAGCCTGGCTGGAGAACTTCCTGGCTGATTATGATAAGGTTGTCCTGGTTGTATCGCACGATCGTCACTTCCTCGATACAGTTTGTACACACGTTGCCGATATCGATTTCGGAAAGATCACCATATTCACCGGTAACTATTCATTCTGGTACGAATCTAGCCAGCTTCTTTTAAAACAAAGGTCTGAAAGCAACCGTAAGGCTGAAGATAAGATACGCGAGCTGCAGGAGTTCATTGCCCGTTTCTCGGCCAATGCATCTAAATCAAAACAGGCTACCAGCCGTAAAAAGGCGCTTGATAAAATTAAGCTGGAGGACATGGTCGCTTCCAACCGTAAGTATCCGGCTATCCTCTTCAACAACCAAGTACGTGAGGCCGGCGATCAGATTTTGGAAGTAAAGGGCTTGTCCAAAACACTTAATGGCGAATTGCTTTTCAAGGATATAACCTTCGATTTAAAGCGTGGACAAAAAGTTGCGGTACTATCATCTAATTCATTGGCAACCAAAGCATTTTATCAAATACTTTCCGGCGAAGATACTGACTTTGATGGCAGCTACAGATGGGGTGTAACCATCACACCAACTTACCTGCCGGGCGACAACTCAGGCTATTTCCAGGATAAGGATCTTAATCTCATCGACTGGTTACGCCAGTATTCTGAAGAAAAAGATGAAACTTTTATCCGTGGTTTCCTGGGCCGTATGCTGTTTTCAGGCGAGGAAACATTAAAGAAATGTACCGTACTGAGCGGTGGTGAAAAAGTGCGCTGCATGCTCAGCCGCATGATGATGCTGAAGGGCAACCTGCTGCTGATGGATGAACCTACCAACCACCTGGATCTGGAAAGTATCACTGCACTGAATAATGGAATGAAGGACTTCAAAGGCACCATCCTTTTCACTACGCGAGATCATGCTTTGGCTCAGTCAGTAACAGACCGTGTACTGGAGCTTACACCATCCGGACTGATAGATAGAGAAATGAGCTTCGACGAATACATGGAAAACGACCGTGTAAAGGCACAACGCCAGGAAATGTACGGTGTATTAGCTTAATTCATAAGTGTTACATAACAAAAAAGCGCGCTACCACATGTAGCGCGCTTTTTTTAATTATTACTTGCCGAACTCTTATAATACAATATTGCTCCCAGACAAATCAGCAAAATACCAACGGAAATAAATGTATAGTAAAGCGCATTTTGTTTACTGGACACAATTATAAAATCCTTTGGATTTTCTAAATTATACCTGATACCAATTTTTTCTCCTTTTTTATATAAAGATGGTGAGGTAGTATCTTCTACTTTTTCAGTTATCCATACATTTTCCTTGGTCAAATACCTCACAGTTATACTGCTTTGAATAATTGCCCGGTCAACATTGGCTGCAGGGTAACCATTATCAATGTCATATATAATGCCGTCAGCTTCGCCGTCATATTTCTGTACATCTTTTTGCTTATAGTATTTAAAAATGCCTACGCCAGATATTAAAGCACCTATTAGAATCAGACCAATGTCTTTATATTCAGCTGACTGTTCAAACATGTATTATTGATTAATCACTAATATTATTAAAAATCTATCATTTTTTCAGCACCGGCAATATTATCCGCGATGCATGGCCCTCATCATGATATATCCTGATCTTTGATTTAACAAAATCAGCATTGCTGCAGGTATATATATTTACAAATTGCTGTGGGTTCCTGTCCACCAGCGGAAACCAGCTGCTCTGTATTTGCACCATTAGCCGGTGACCTTTCTTAAATACATGTGCCACATCGGGTAGTCTATATTTTACCTCAGTTATTTCATCCGGCTTAAAGGCTTCCGGTTTTTCAAAGCTGTTTCGGTAGCGGCCACGCATCACCTCGCCACGCACCAGCATTTCATAGCCACCCATAGGGTAATTGTTCCCGTTTCCTTTCCCGTCTTTCGCATCATCGTATTTAAAGTCATCCGGAAATACATCTATTATCTTCACCACAAAGTCAGCATCCGTGGTAGATATACTGGTAAACAGGTCAGCAACTACAGGCCCCGCCAGGGTCAGATCTTCTTTTAACACATCTGTCTGGTATGTCAGCACATCAGGCCGGCGACTGGCAAAGCGCTGGTCATCGGTCATATATTCCCGTGTCCGTTTAAAGTGTACGTCCTCAGTATAAGGCACCGGATGCGCAGGATCGCTTACATAATAGTCTGAACTTTCAGTTTCTGTAGGCTTCTTAAAACTCAGTAAATCATTCCCTTGCAAATAAATCGATTTATTCACCTCGCCAATAGGCGGCCACTCATCAAAGCTATGCCATTGATTTTCACCACTAAAAAATATAGTTGCCTTATGTAGCGCTTCAAGGTTTCCTTCACCTTTCAGGTAATAATTAAAGTAGGGCACTTCCACATGTTCCTGGTACCATTCAGAGGTCCCGCTGCCAAAGCGAACATTGCCCAGGTACCAGCCCTCATTGCGGTACCAGTATCCATGCGCCCAGGGTCCCATCACTATGCGGTTGGTATTGTGCACCTTTTTATCTATAGCTTTAAATAGGTTCCAGGCGCCAAAACAATCCTCAGCGTCAAACAATCCGCCCACCTCCAGGGTAGCCATGCTATCCGGTATGTGTTGTACCCAGTTGCGGGTATTTCTCGCTTGCCACCATTCGTCATAGTTAGGGTGGGCATACAGGTCATTCCAGAACTGCAGGCTGTCCCCGGTCAATTTAGCCAGCTTAGCAAGGCATCCATTGTCTAAATAAAATTTATAGTTATCACTCACTGCATATTGATAACCAGCTTGTCCTGTTATTGTTGGTTCATGTCTCGGCTTACCAAATCCGGTATAGAAACTAAAAGCATCCATCATCATTAAGGCGCCATCATGATGAAAATCGTCACCCACAAACCAGTCCGTCACCGGCGCCTGCGGACTCACAGCCTTTATTGCCGGGTGTGCCGATAGGGCGGCCATAGTGGTATAAAACCCAGGGTATGAGCTGCCAAATACACCTACTTTCCCATTATTATCCGCCACATTTGCCAGCAGCCAGTCTATTGTATCATAGGTATCACTGGCTTCATCTATATCATTTTTCCCTCTTTTGTCGGGGTTAAAAGGGTGCACATCCACAAACTGGCCCTCGCTCATATATTTGCCGCGCACGTCCTGCAGCACTATTATATAGTTCTCCCGCAGGTAGCTCATCCAGTGCATAGCCCACATATTCCGGAAAGTGTCATTTCCATACGGCGCTACAGAATAGGGTGTGCGGTTGATCAGGAAGGGGTGTTTTTCCTTTTTGTCCTTAGGTATGTACAGGGCAGTGTACAAACGCACGCCATCGCGCATCGGTATATACACATCCTTCTTTATATAGTGACTTACCACCCAGGCAGAGTCCGCCGCCACATTACGACCAAACACAGAAAGGGGTAGTAACAGCAATAAGGCAATCACAGCTTTCCTCATGAAATAGATTTGCCCTTAAAAGTAAAGCATTAGCTATCAAGTAGTTTATTTCTCGAAAAGCCAATTTCTTTTACTTAACATAATGTAAATTATAGAACAATTAAATAAAACACTCAATATACTGTATTTATTTAATCCAGATATCCTTTAATGAAGGCCTTTAAAGCGTTCGATGATGTAAATAGTGCATATTCCTTTCTTTCTTTTGCAGAGAGTGTGTGGAAAGAATCGTCCCCGAAATCTGATACAGATTTTATTGAAACGAAATTAGGTGCATAGTCATTAAAAACCACGGTACTAGCATAGTATAGACCGTAAGTTTCCATATCCAGTCCCTTTACTCCTAAATAAGTTGAATTTATCTCGTCAATAATTTTATTGCTTCTAATGAGCGTACTACCAGTCACTAGCAACCCAATATGGCAATTTAATGTAGTTTCGATTTTATCTTGCAATGGAAAGGCATCTTTGATAGCTTTTAAAGATTTAGATTTTGAAAACAACTCTAGCCTATTTTTTAAATTTCCATTTATCGAACTGACGTTATGCATGAATTTTTTATCAATTGTTGTGTCCCTTCTTTCAATAGCTACTATTCCGTGGTAGTTTAAGGATTTTTCCGCCACGATAATATCTCCAATTTTGGTCACATTTTTATTACCAGCACAGCTTCCTGCCATGAAAATATACCTTGGCCTAAAAGTGCTAATAACTTTTGTGGTCAAAGCTGATGAAGCCTCAATTCCCATAGCATATGGTAACGGCATTATTACTTTACATTTTTTCCCCCCTCTCGTTTCAATTTCACCTATGTAATAGAGCGTCGAATCATTTCTATTGAAAAATGCTCGCTTTACATTATTGACAACGGATTGTACCGCGTTGAATTCATCAATATTTGCAGTAAGAATAGCGATTTCATACTGACCATGAAACTCTTCTGAAGAATAAATACTTTGTTCAATACCAAGAATATCAATTGCCGCTCTTTTAAAGGCTTGACAAGAGTTTACTAACTTAATTATTTCATTCATTTATTTTAAGATAATAGGTGTTTCTTCATTGCTTCAAAAAAACTTTCATATACCTTTTCATTCTCTGTTTCAGGTATTGTCAATTGTATATTGATATTCAAAATAACGTTATTATCTAATTTATTAGTTATCTGTTTGGTAAAGGATGATTTACCATCTTCTTTTCCTTTTTCACCTTCTCTAGAATTTGAAGTTTGTATATCGGTTTTATTAATCAAATCATTAAAGCTATCTTTTGCCGTATGATTTATCGGATATAAGACACCTTCTTTTTCCTCCACTACTTTTGCTACTTTCAATAGTTCAATTATTGTACGCGTACCGGTTCCAACTGCCTTACTGCTTTTTAGGTCTTTACTTAGTGAATATGCAATATGGGATTGGAAATCATCGTTTGTCCTTGGTTTTATTTCCAAGGCAGTAATCATTGATTCTATGAAGGTATTTGACAACAATAACTCACGAAGATGTTCTTCAATCTCGACTTCCATATTATTTGCATAAGCAAGCCCAAGTTTCTTACCAATTTCTGTAGCTTCTTTTGCATTTCCACCTTTAATAGCTCCTATTGATTCTAGAAACCCATTATTTGAACTAATACTTGTCCTATTAATTCCTGTTAGCTTGCTAATATTATCAAGTGAGCAAGGACTTTTGCTTTTAGCGTAAGCTATCATTAATTTTTTGATCTCTATGGTAGAGCTACTGGGAAGTTTAAAATCTTTTTCTGCCATGTAGTTATTTTATATTAGTTATAAATAATTTGTTCAATTATTTTCTTTGATTTTTTTTTCTTACTTTATTCAAAATTGCATCCAAGATTAACAGATCGTCTTCTTCGTTTATGACGATTTTTGTATTTATTCCCGGTCCAATAATATTGATTACAAACGAGTCATTAGGTTGAGCAGATAATGCTAAATGTCCGCCATCTTGGTATACATTATCTCCCTGGTTAACTATATTGTTTTCACTTAAATTCTCTTCAGAATTATTAGATAAATCATCTTCACCTAGGATATTAACAATCTGTAGATTATCAACCAATTTCCCATTTTCTAATATCTGTACCGCTTTCGCTCCTTCTACAAAATATCCAGATATGCGACTTCCATAACTGTCTTCAACTCCTAACTCTCGTATTAAAAGCTTATCTAACATTGAAATGGGAAGGTCTTTCCCTTTGAATCTTTCGTATACTTTCTCGTATACAGGTGGTAGTAAAAAAGCCTTTCTAAGCTTTTCCAACTTTTCATCCTCATTATAAGCCAACTTTATTGACCTATAAAGATCAGTTGTGGCTAAAACTTCCTTTTTAAGTGTAACTAGGCCATGTTTAATTGTAGCACTTATAAGTGCATTAAATGAACCACTGACTTTTTTGTTCATTTTTTCGGCGCAACTAATAATGGAACAACTTCCACCTAAATATTCAACAGCAGCAGCTAATTCTTGGACACTTTTAAAATTTGCCCTTGGGTAATCGACAGTTCGAGGCATAAAATAGTTTTATGGCTTAAAATTATACCTTTTAAAACTTTTTTCAAAAACTTTTTATAGCTCTAAAAACTGACGTCTAAAAATAATCAGTTATTCTAGATAATCACCGCCATCTTCTTATTCTTAAAATCAATAATCACAGTATTATTCAGAAATAAGGCATTCCCGGTTGTGATATCCATGTGCAGCAGTTGCCGGAGAAATATTAATTCAGCGCCGCTTGTCGAGTCTGCATAAATCTTCGTCTTCAAATAGCTGTGTCCCGCAAAGGAAATTGCATCTTTCATAGGCCTGCCCACTATCTTGCGTTTCTTCCTCCAGGCATTTATCACCAGGCTATCATCATTCGGTTCTGTGGAAAATTCATCTATTTCTCCGGTATAGGTCAAAAGCTGAAACATGCTGGAGCCTGTGTCAAATAAAACATGGTATACGCGTCCATGCACACGCACGGGTATTATCACATACCCCAAAATATTGATGGAACAATCATAAAAGCTACAGCGTCGGTACACTGCGGGAACAGAATCTATAACACAAAGCCGCTGTCGCGGATAATCAATAACTAATACCCTGCCGGCGCATATGTCCGCACCTATGGTCCCTGCCTGGTATTCATTAGTTGTGTCCGCCAACATCTCCTTTTCATTTTCTATTTGGTCACCATAGTCTTTCATCAGCTCCACTTTATCTGCCTGTATCCTTTGGCCTCCCAGTTCTATTTCAAGGTTGTCAAGGGTAGCTCTGGTGGCGATGCATTTTCACCTTCCCGGCAAAACCCGGACAATGATGCAGGTATGGCTTCAGGTTATTTTCATACAGTCGCGTGTTGGAGCCCAGATCAAACTGGCAATAATATTTATTCCGCATGTCATCCATCTTTATGGTAATGAACATAGCCCCTTTTTCTACCCAGCGCCCGCCAACAGAATCGCCTACCCAGTCAAAATGCACCCAGGCCGGTGAATCCGCAGGCTGCTTAATGACTTTCCAATGCTGCCGCACTTATAATATATCAGCCGTTCGCTTTATAAAAAAAATAGTCGCCAATGCCGCAATGGAGAGCACAATAATAACAACGATACGAAGGCTTCGTTTCACCATAAGTACGCATTAAAAATACAAATATTGAAAACACTCCCCTTTTGTTCCATGGTCATTCTTATACATAGCTTGATAGAAAATTAATCATAAGTTAATATTTAAAACATTTATTTTATTTATTGATTAATATATTTGTTAAGAAATATAGCTTATTTAATTAATTTTGTCATATGCACTTGATGAAGGTATCTCCTGCTATTGACAAATTTTATATTTATGGTCATTTTGTTGAATGTACCATCTTAGAAACCCAATACAATTACCAATTGGCTCATCGCCACCCAAGCCACAAATCTTATTTTATTGTATATTCTTCATCTGCTTGCAAGTCAGATAATAAAGCCTTAGTTATTTTTAATGCGCACGTCACCATCCAATTCGACACTGCCCCACAAATACCAACGGTAGATGATCTGCTGCAGTTAGTAGATGTTGCTGTAAAAGCACTCAATGAACTCCTGCAAACCAAGATGCAGAATCTTACCATCGGTCCCGTTAATATAGCTGATACTATAAAAATACTCACAGCTTGTATCTCAACCGCCTACCCTAACTGATCTACAGCCCCCTCTTTGTGGACATCTTAATTTGGAACCCGCGTGTTAATAATAGTATCTTGCTAATGAGCTGGCCTCCATCAAGGGGCATCGTGCATAGACGCTCTTTGACATACTGTAAACCCCAAATAAATATGTGTCTTTCTACTGCGTACTTTTTACCTTATACTTTTTCAAATGCGACATTTTGTAACCTTTTGGGTAATTCCTGGGTAGTAATGTTACTTTCAATAAAAGCATAATAACACAGACCAGTAAGCATTTCAGAGTTTTAAGCATCTAAAATGTCTCAAAAGAAATAATTCCGCAAAATGTTACATTTTGACTTTTAATTCTGAATTTATACTTTTTATACCCAATTATACCTTGGGCAAAATCGCTAAAAGCAAAGCCAGGTAAAGCACACAGGCAAAAATCGCAAAAAAGGCAATTTTTTTTCGCAGATTATACCCTATCGGAAAACGCCGCCACAATTTTAAATTTTGACTTTTAAATTTTGAATTACTTAATGCTTCACCTGTTTGTTAATAGATAGCACCAGGTTTATAATGGCAGCAAGCAATATGATAATGGTAATGGCCACCGCCAATCTTTTCATTAAAACCTGAGATCGTTTCTTTTCCATAGTCGCGGCGTAGTATACGGCTGCAAAATAATAAAACTTACAAAATACAATGCATTTAGGCCTGTTTTCTATTTTTGTTTGTTAAACATTGTTTAAGGGCGGCATTAATATTTAAATATATAGCGCCTGCCTATTACTTTTGACGCAAGTATCATATCCTTATGGCATTCTGGAAAAAAAACAAAGAAGGTAAAAAGAAAAAATCATGGTGGCGCGAATGGTTGGATGCAGCCCTGTTTGCCATAGTAGCGGCAACCCTCATTCGTACTTTCCTTTTCGAGGCATATACTATCCCTTCCGAATCTATGGAAGGCACTATGCTCGTAAACGATTACCTCTTCGTTAGTAAGCTGGCTTATGGCCCACGCATACCCATGACGCCTCTTGCCGTGCCGCTGGTGCACAACTCCATGCCGTTTTTTGGTGGCAAGTCCTACTCTACTGCCATACAATGGAAATATCATCGCTGGCCGGGTTTCGGCCACGTACAGCGCAACGATGTAGTGGTATTCAATGGCCCCGATGGCGACACCGCCCTGGCAGACCATGGTGAGGATGATTATTATCAGCGGGTTCGCCTGTATGGCCGCGATGCTACATACAGCCAGTTTAAAGTTATCACCCACCCGGTAGATAAGAAGGATAACCTCATTAAGCGCTGTATTGGTACCCCTGGTGACGTAGTAGAAGTTAGAAATGCAGTTGTATATGTAAACGGGCAGCTCAATACCATATACGCTCATTCCAAGCTCATCTATATAGTGCACACGGCCGGTAGAGCTCCGCTTGATGATTATGAATTTGAAGGGCAAATCGACAATAACACGCTTCTTTACAACCTGGAGAATGATCAGGTGGATGATGTGAAGAAGACAATGAATGTGAAAGGTGTAGAACCTTATTTGGAAGAACCTGCAGGCGTAGCGCCACAACAACCTGGCAACTGGGTGTTCCCGCTTGATACAGCTAATTTTAAATGGAACCGCGACAATTATGGTCCCATCACCATACCTAAAGCGGGTGTTACCGTGCAGCTCACACCTCAGAACATAGCATTGTACAGACGCGTTATTGCCAACTATGAAGGCAATACACTACTTGAACAGAACGGAAAGTTCATTATTAATGGAAAAGAAGCTACTTCCTACACCTTTAAAATGGACTACTACTGGATGATGGGTGACAACCGCGACCATTCCTTAGATTCCCGTTACTGGGGCTTTGTACCAATCGATCACGTAGTGGGAAAGGCGTGGTTTGTATGGCTTAGCTACGGCAAAGACGGACTGCTGAGAGACATGCGCTGGAGCCGCTTGCTGCACAGCATACATTCTCTGGAAAAGTAAGACAATCGGCATAACATTTGTTCATAAGGTTTAATATTAAATCTGAAACTTATGAGCCGTATCTACCTTAGATCCATCGTTGTATTCGTTTCATTAAGTAGCTGCTGCTACAAAAAAGATTGCGCAATGGTTACAACACCCACCATTGCCGTACAGTCCGCCCGGTAGCAACACTGGGCTATACCGTCAGCAATCTCGATTTAAAACAAGAAGCGTTTATCATAACAACGGCCACCACCAGAGACACAATAAAGAATATTAACTATAGTACTGTTACGCACAATATCAGCTGCAACCAATGCTTCCCCGTGTGGCACGATGAGCAAACTGTAACCACTTTCACTAATTTTTCATATACTTTCCGAAACAACATTTCAATAGCAGACACTATAAGTATCGTAAAATAAGTATCATCAATTATTTATAAATTTTTACTTTTGGTTTTCTCTATTTAATACAAATGAAAAAGATCCTGGCTTTACTTTTATTGACACTACCCTACATATCATGTAAAAAATCAGATAATGCCACCAGCTATGCCACTGTAATGGGCAGAATGGGTATTACCATGGGCCAGGCCTACGCCTGCGGTCACTATGATCCCCGCGATTCCATAGGCACAATTACCTTTTACAACGATACTTCAATAGAAGAATACAGCAACGCAATGCGCAGGTCCATAAAGTTTAGTTGTCATTTTTTCCTCGACAGCTCGAAGATCGGCTATCTCAATGCCTGCTATTCCCCCAGGGATTCAGCCTCGCTGGCTACTGCTATAGGCAGCGATGCCGCAGCATTTCCGTTCGCTGCACTCGCACTCAAAAAGCTTGAATTGGTGAATTATGCAAGTGCTATATTACTGGGCGGCCCCTATGGCTTTGCTGTTAATGGTATTACACCGGCTAATAACCTTTATATAGTTACGCACTAAAAACAAAAAGCTTCTCTATAAAGAGAAGCCTCGGAACCCCTATTCCATTATCTATACAAATTTCTTTGTACTCCTGCTAAAGTAATCTATCAAATACCTCAGTCAGGTTTATAAATGCAAGATAAATACCTCAGTTGAAAACCTTTGTAGAATTAATTCCATTGTGGAAATAAGGAAAATATAAAATTCAGTCTTTTTCCCTGAAAAGAAAATATATGGCTTGCTGAATAAATTCGATGAACTGCCTGATCTTGTTCCAAAAATGCATTATAATTAAAGATTGATAGGGTCTTGGAAGCAAACTTAAATTAATTTATGACTTTTAATGTCCTTCTTAGAATTTTAATTTCATTTTAATGTTATGCTAATGACAATAAAAAAGCTGCACACTGGTGCAGCTACGGTGTTAGGGACGGCAGCTAATGTTTAGCTGCCCAAAAATCTTAAATTGCAACCCAAAGCTACTATATTTAAAATATTAGCCAACATCTTGATTAAATTTTTTCAAAAATTATTTAGCACATTACACTGATACTTCTAACGCTATGAAATATAAAATCTATTATTTACGTGATATGTCAGGATTTTTAGACAAACAATTCAAAAAAATGGAAATTGACGAGCTTGTCATAAAAGGTCGTGACAATTTATTTCAATCAACCGATGAAGCCTTTGAATACCTGATGTCTATGAATAATTCAATTGGCAATGGCACATTTACCGTGTTGCCCTATATAAACACAAAAGAATAATTTACTTCTAATCTTCTTCCTCGTACTTTTTCTTTGCCAGATGGGCTACAGCACACCAACAACTCACAGTAATAACAACAGACGCCACTATTAATGGTATATTGAACGGTATATCAAACCCGATTTTTTTTTCAAAATCCCAAAAGTTATTGATCAGAGTAAGAGTTACTGCCAGAAACAGCAAGAAGTATAAACTGGAAAGGACGGCAATAAAGATGATAATATATTTAGCAAGCCCCACCATATAGCAATAACGATTTCTACATCTAATATATTGCTATTATTTCAATTTTGCATGTTTTTGTTTAGTTAAAAGAGGCCCCCCGAAGGGAGCCCATTCCACCCATATAAAACAAAGGGCAATATTATGGAATAAAATAGATTTAAGAAAATAGAATTTATATATAATTGTTTTGCAAATTAAAATATATTTTTTTGGTGTGCAAAACTGTATGCCCAGCAATCATATATACAAATGAATTAAGGTGAAAGCGTGTTTATATTGCGCTTCCTATTTTATTATTGCATAATCCTCAATAGCTTCCAGTGCATAACTTAGTATTTCTCTTATTGTCTCGTCATTAAGTGCCGCAAATTTCGCATCCAGAATTTCGAATTCCTTGAATTCATTGTACAACTTTGCAAAGTCTTCCACGCTTGTTTCAGCATCCAGGCGCTCACGGTTTAGTACATACACTTTTAACACATCATCTATTACTTTCGCCATGTCGTTAGCTCCTATGTCTTCCAGCCAGCCAGGCAATGAAAGCAACAGGCTTACATAGCCGTTTTGTATTAGTTGTATGAAGCCACCTTGAATCACCTGCGTCTGTATGTAGTCATAAGATAGTAACAATTGTTGCCCTTCTGATAACTCGTTCATAAACTCAAAACTTTGACGACGATACATTTCTTCATGCAATGGTTGTGCAAGCAGATCGTATAGCTCCATCACATCACCTGATGCAACAACTTCATCCAGTTTTGTTTGAGCTATTAATGGCAGAAATTTACTTTTCATTTGTTTTGCTTATTGTAATAGATGTTAAATATATTAGAAATGGCTGCGAAGATGACATAATTTTATGAGGATATCTTCTTAACGATAGAGGAAATAAAAGATAATTTTCGGCCGCTCATCCCACTGTGTTATATGCAGGCATGTAGTCTGTGTCCGGAATAAAAAGGTATGCAGCATGGTCTTACGATGGTTTAAAGAAGTGCATATTCTACTGCGTATAAAGTGTAGTAAATCATTTATATTTCCTCCTTGCATGAACATTTATTAACTTTCCGCGATGGAAAAGAAAGAAAGACCACCAGTTTACTACAGCGAATATCTACAGCTCAATAAAATACTAAATGCACAGCTGCCGGAAAGCAGCAAAGAAGGCATACGCGCCGATGATGAAATGCTGTTTATCATTATACACCAATCCTACGAACTTTGGTTCAAACAAATAATACACGAATTAAATATAGTAAGAGAAATATTTAAGCAGCCGAACATTCACAATAATGCACCAGATATATACAACAGCGTACACCGATTAAAAAGAATATGCGCGATACTGAATATTGCAGTTAGCCAGATGGGCATACTAGAAACGATGACGCCGCTTGACTTTCTTGATTTCAGAGATCTGCTAAAGCCCGCTTCCGGTTTTCAAAGTATACAATTTAAGATTATTGAGGCTTCTTTAGGACTTCGCTATGATGACAGATATGGCAAGGGCTATTATTTAAGCCAGCTAAAACCTGAAGATGTAGACATTATAAAAAAGGCAGAGGAAGAACAGTCTTTGGTAGTATTAATCAACAACTGGCTTGAGCGTATGCCTTTTGTAAAAGATAAGCATTACTGGAGTGAAGCTGAAGAAAACGGAAACTTTTGGCAAAACTATCGCAAAGCCTATGTAGATAGCTTGCGTGAAGGTGAAAAGCAAAATATTAAAACATTTGATCTGCTGTTTTTAAATGATGTAGAATATCCTGCTGACAGAAAGCTAAGCGCGGATGCCAATAGGAATGCATTATTCATTATGCTCTATCGCGATCATCCCTTATTACACTTACCCTACGAGTTGCTGAATACGCTGTTGGAAATAGACGAATTGCTTTCTATGTGGCGCCACAGGCATATACATATGGTGCAGCGTACTATAGGCAAGCGCGTAGGGACAGGCGGTAGCAGCGGGGCTGATTATCTAAGGTCTGCGGCTGATAGTCATTATATATTTAAAGAGTTAGCAGAACTTACATCGTACCTGTTGCCAAGAAATGATTTACCATTATTACCAACATCGCTTGTTAAACAGTTGGGGTATATAGAATAGTAGCCTGATGTCATATGCCATTGAGATAAATGATCTTTACAAACAATACAAAGGTGCTGCTGCGCCTGCTGTAGATCATTTGTCATTAAAGGTAAAAAAAAACAGCATTACCGGTTTCCTGGGGCCTAATGGTGCAGGCAAAACAACTTCTATAAATATTATGTGCGGGTTGCTACAGCCCGATGAAGGCACAGTGCAGCTGCTGGGAAGAGACGTTGTAAAAGACACGCAAGCAGTGCGCAGCATAATAGGTGTAGTTCCTCAACAGATAGCCTTGTTTCCGCATCTTACTGCACGGGAAAATCTACAATACCTGGGCAACATGTATGACTTAAATAATCGTATACTGAAAGAGCGAATTGACCAGTATCTAAATTTGTTTGGGTTGGATAAGCATGCTGATAAACGCATTATTCACTACAGCGGCGGAATGAAACGCAGGGCTAATATTATAGCAAGTCTTTTGCATGATCCTCAGCTATTGATATTGGATGAGCCTACCGCAGGTGTAGATATACACTCCCGCGCATTGATAATTGATTTTATTTTGGCTTATAAACAGCAGGGAAAAACAATATTGTATACGTCTCATCTGCTGGAGGAAGCAGAAAAAGTTTGTGATGAAGTGATAATAATAGATGAAGGTAAGCTTGTTACAGAAGGTACTACGGAATCATTGGTAAAAGAAACAGACGACTGCCACAATCTGGAAGATGTTTTCCTCCACTATACAGGGAAAGTATTGAGAGACTAACAAGCATGAAGAAGATTGCAGCAACAATAAAAAAGGAATGGATATTGCTCCGAAGGGACATTTCGGGCATGCTGCTACTTTTATTGATGCCTGCAATACTCATCGTAGTAATGGCAATGGTGCAAGATGCGCCTTTTAAAAGCTACCAGGATCTAAGATTTGATTTATTGTTGGCTAACGACGATCAAGGTACTTTATCAGCCGATATAATTGATGGCCTGCGTCACAGCAAAAATTTCATGGTTATTGATTCTTTGGCAGGTAAACCACTTACTGATGAGCAGCTTAGAGCTTCGCTAAAAAAAGGCGATTATAAGATCGGTATCATCATTCCGAAAGGGGCAACTGCGGAGATTGTAAATCTCAACAACATAATAGCAAATAATATAAGCGCCAAAATAGGCCTGGGCACAGCCCTGCCTACACGCAACACAAGGGACAGCATGTATATTAAGATATACTTTGATCCAGTCACTCAGCCCACTTTTCGCGCTATGATACATGCCGGTCTGGACAAATATATCAATTACGCCAGCAGCAGTATGCTTATAAAATGCTTGTCTCGTCTAGGCAAGACAGATGCCGATACTTCAGAAGCGAGTAACGAAGATCTAAAAAAGGTTTTTACAGGCCTTGGCGTAAAAGAAGAGGCAGTGAATGACAATGGGAAAGAAGTGCTACATATTAACTCTGTGCAGCATAATGTGCCAGCCTGGGCTATTTTCGGTATGTTTTTTATCGTAGTGCCATTAGCAAGCCATTTACTTCGCGAGCGGGAAGAAGGTAGTGCGCTTAGATTGTGCCTTATACCAAATTCGCAAATGGCACTCGCCTTGGGACGTATTATTTTTTACACCATGGTATGCACTACCCAGTTTGCCATTATGGTTTGTCTTGGCATTTGGTTAATGCCATTACTCAGGCTCCCTGCACTTACATTGGGTGCCCATGCATGGGTATTACTGCCGATAGCCATCTGTATTTCATTTGCGGCCACTGCATTTGGCACTTTTATAGGCAGTGTATTTGTTAGCGCAAATCAGGCATTGCCTTTCGGCTCTATCATTATTGTAATACTCTCTGCAATAGGCGGCATATGGGTGCCCGTAGAAGTACTGCCTGAGACCATGCAACATCTTGCAAATATATCGCCCCTGCACTGGAGCCTGGCGGCAGTAAATGAAATAATACTGCGTGACGGCAATTTTCAGGATGTAATAAAATATCTAATAATACTATTGCTGTTCGGCATTACGCTTTGGTTGCTTAGCGTATATAGAAATAAGACACGCATACAGTCCCTTCAATAATCAGCTACTAATAATTTAGTCCTGTCTAAAAGCTTCCATGGCTTTCTGATGATCTTTTACCAGCTTTGACATTTGTGCAGGCTTCAATATTGGTGAAAGCTTCTTGAAGTGCATTTGTTCCTGTTCCAACTGAACTTTTCTGTCAGATGCCCGATCTCCTAATGCAGCCTTTTGGCGAGCCAATTCAAGATTCGCTTTATACATTTCTTCCCTTTGCGCCGGAGTAAGATTATATTGTTTTACGTCTTTCTCTGTCTGTTCTTTAGCTATCTGCGCTGCCTTCAATTCAAGCGAGCTCGTTTTTCCTTTTTCCTGGGCGGTAACTATCGTAGTTGTCGCAATGGTTATCATCAGGAAACAAAATATCTTTTTCATGAAGCAATTTCTTGTACTTCAAATATAAATATTACCGACAATAAAAAGCGCTGCATACTAGTATGCAGCGCTTTTTTAACAGTACTTATGAATTACTGATACCTCTACTTCTTCTTAGTCGCCATTACTGCTACTCATTTTGTTTTGCCTGTTTCCCATTCTTTTTTGCATCATAGCAGCTTCCAGTTGCTGATATTGCGTGTATTGATCTTGGGTCAGCACTTTTTGAAATGCTACATCCCGTTCCTGCTTTATGTTCTGTATTGCCTCACGGTCCCTGTTTTGCATAGCGTCATTCATTTTTTGCGCTGCTACAAGATTTATATCGTAAACTGATTTCTTCTGGTCGGCAGTAAGATTCAATTGCTTTTCCATGCGATTGGTGAGCATCTGCGCACGCTGCTCCGGCGTTTTCATTTGCCTCACGCTCATTTGCGGCGCTGATGATTGCTCTTGCTCCTGCGCGAACACAACACTATTAATACCTGCAAGGAGCAGCAAAGCTATAATTACTCTCTTCATACATTATTTTCATATAAGACTACGAAAGAATAAAAAGGTTTATTGCGTCATCTGCCGAGTTTGGCAGAAAAGCGTTTAGGTCTTGTTAAAAGTAGAATAATGAATGTAAGGAGATAGGCTATCGCTCCAGCCACGATAGCCAGAATGGCACCGCCTAAAAAAAATGCAAAGCCCGCATGTTTTACATCGGTCAGTGTAAGATGGTGCCAATCGGGTAAAATGCTATGAATACCTAACAGCCAATTACCGGTAAGAACACTTGCCAGTAATACAAATGCCGTGAAGGGGAAAATGCTGATATTAGCAGCTATAATAAATAGAGCTTTATTTAGTCGGAATAACAGGGCTAAAGGAACGCCTATAGCCAGCTGAAAACCCCACACCGGTACAATACCCATAAACACTCCAAAGCCTATTGAGGCTGCCTTAAGATGATTACTTTCCTGTGGATTTACAAAAAGGCTTCGCATAGCATTCTGCCACGCTTCTTTTTTAAAAAATCCCCTGAAAAAATTACGGGGCTTTATCCATAAAAAGGTAATCAGTACTAAGACAGTATTGAGAATACTGATACGTGTAAAATCCTTAAATGGTCGGAAGTGAGACACACGCTCATCAGCAGGCGGATAGTAGACCGATACCGGTATGCTCATCACTTTTAACCCACTCCATGCTGCGCGAACTATTACCTCTATCTCGAATTCATACTTACGGGTAAAGTATATACTCTTTGCCAGCTCCTTCACCGGGTACAGTCTGTAACCTGACTGTGTATCCGGTAGCTTGATACCTGTTTCCAGAGCAAACCAGAAATTAGAGAACCTGTTTCCAAAGCTGCTTTTACCCGGCACGTTTTCCTGGTTCATATTGCGGGCACCTATTATCAATACGTTGGGTGTTTCCGCTACCCGTTTCAGGAATTTCGGCAGATCGTAGGCATAGTGCTGCCCGTCGCTGTCAATACTTATGGCATAGTCATAACCCAGTTTTGCAGCTTCTTTTATACCCGCTCTCAATGCAAAGCCCTTACCCCTGTTTCGTTCGTTATTAACTATATGAATATGCGAATAAGTAGCTAATATTTCTTTAGTATTATCCGTAGCACCATCATTTACCACTATCACCTGATCTGTATATTCCAGGACGCTATTTATCACATTGGCCAGCGTACCCGCATTATTATAAGTAGGTATTAGCACACAGGTTTTGTGCTGTTGGAATAATATGTAGCTATCCTTATTGACAGGCATTGATTAGTGGTTCATTTTTTTCTCACACTCCGCTATTTTTTTAGCAATTGAGTTTCGCTCATTTACAGTGGCAACTTCATGCTTTAAGGCATTTTTATAATAATTTATGGCCGCTGCATACCATTTATTCTCTTTGCAATAATCTCCCGCTATTCTGTAA